>OJFV01000009.1_pt1 | contig 249868 bp, 222 predicted proteins | sample 1594391 | NCBI WGS metagenome assembly OJFV01 (sample SAMN05416856, study PRJEB24817) | seawater metagenome | isolation source: Sea water | place: Canada:Atlantic | collected 2013-11 | reverse complement strand
TAGGCTTCTATTAAGAAAAGCCCGTTACTGATGTGACGGGCTTTTTGCTGTCTGGCGTTTAAATAAATAATTGATTCAGATCGATAAACAAAAATTATTCACTAATATTTTTATTAATGTCTTTGTATATTAACCATATTTTACTTAGGATAATGGCATAAATCGCTGCTGTGTTTTTATGTTGAAGTGGCATCTATTTCTTCTATTTAATGAATGAGAATAATAACAATGAATATTGATGGAAAGTTAACAGCAAAAAATTTACGAGCTGAGTTAGCTGTTGAAGTAGCTGAATTGAAATTGACTGATGGTATCCAGCCAAAATTAACAGTAATTTTAGTTGGTGAAGATCCGGCCAGCCAAGTTTATGTAAGAAATAAAATAAAGCAGACACAAGAAATCGGCATGATTTCTGATGAAATAAAGTTACCTGATGACACAAATCAAGAAGAGTTATTAAAATATCTTGAACACTTAAACAATGATCGAAATATTCACGGTATTTTAGTGCAACTACCGTTGCCAAAGCACATTGATGAGAGTGTCATCATTGCAGCAATTAATCCTGATAAAGATGTTGATGGCTTTCATGCTATGAATTCAGGTAGACTTTTTAATGGTGAGACAGGGGCGCTAGTACCTTGTACTCCGCAAGGTTGTGTTATGTTAGCGAAACAACATTTGGGTAATGATCTGTCAGGAAAACATGCCGTCGTTATTGGTCGTTCTAACATTGTTGGAAAACCAGTCGCTATGTTGTTATTACAAGAAAATTGTACTGTGACTATTGCCCATTCTCGTACTAAAAACTTACCTGAAGTTTGCCAGCAAGCAGATATTTTAGTTGCTGCAGTTGGCATTGCTGAGTTTGTTAAAGCGGATTGGGTTAAAGAAGGCGCAACAGTGATTGATGTTGGTATCAATCGAATATCTACAGAAGAAAGTAAAACTAAGCTTGTCGGTGATGTTGACTACGATAATGTCGTTGGTAAGTGTGGAGCTATTACACCAGTTCCAGGTGGGGTAGGACCAATGACAATTGCTTGTTTACTGAAAAACACTATAACTGCCGCTAAGCAGAGTGTTAGCTAGTCTTGTCTATAATTTTTAAAGTAAGAGAAGAATTAATTTTTCTTACTTTTTATTCCTAAGTTGTTGAATAAATAATATTTATTTTTTATTGAGGGACTTTGATATACCCGTTCAAAACTAGTAAATTATATTCCCCGAAACATATTTCAAACTATGTCTGAGCATTGCAAACAATTTCTACTTTGCTACTTGCCTCATTTTATCCGCTGTTGACCGTAAGCCTGCTATCTAATTTGTAATCCACTGTTATTTTTTAGTTATTACTCTGTGAACCAATACCCTGTTATTGGTTAATAACGAATTAAGTGGAATTACTCTATGAAGTTAACTTCAAGTGCTCTTTCTAGCCCGGCTGCTGTTTCGGTCGGTGTTGCTTTAATCCTACTCGTTGGCATGTTGAGTCTATTTAAATTGCCAGTACAATTATTTCCAGATATTGAGCGGCCGCGTATAGCTATTCAAACTTTTTGGCGTGCAGCATCACCACAAGAAGTAGAATCAGAATTAATTGAGCCACAAGAGCAAGTGCTTCGTGGTATCCCCGGTTTAAGCTCGATGAATGCTTTTGCTAACCGCGGTAGTTCTTTTATAAACTTAGAGTTCGGTGTTGATACCAATATGGAGCAAACACTGATAGAAGTGATCAGTAGAATGACACGTGTAGCAAATTTGCCACGAGATGCCCGGCCACCAAGAATAATGCTGGGTGGTTTTGGTGGTGGTACTCCTGCATTAACTTTCTTTTTCTTACAGGCATTGCCTGGTAACGACAAACCTATTTCTGATTATATTGACTTTACCAACGATACAATCAGACCACGTATTGAGTCTATTGAAGGGGTTTCTAGTGTTGAAACCTTTACTCAGCAAAATAGAGAAGAACTACAAATTCGTTTTGATCCCGTAAAAGCGGCTGACTACGGTATTCAAATTCCTGAACTGATTGCATTAGTGTCAGAGTCTAACGATGTATCCGGCGGTTTTATAGATGTCGGGCGTCGTCAATATACATTGCGGTTCAATGGCAAGTATCGAGTTGAAGAATTGTCAGACTTGATATTAGAGTCGCGTAACGGCAGCAATATCAAACTAAGCGATGTTGCCACTGTAGAAGTGCGCAGAAATGATCGACAGAACTTAGCCGTACAGAATGGCAACCCAGCATTTTCCATGAGAATTAACCGTGCCAATGGTGCTAACGTTCTAGAAACGCTAAACCGAGTTAAAAACGAAGTAGATTTAATTAACGCTGAGATTTTAGCTGAACGAGAACTGGTGATGGTGCAATCATTTGACGCTTCCGTTTTCATCTATCGCGCGATTAATCTGGTGACTGGGAATCTTTTTGCTGGAGTTGTTTTATCATTGTCGGTGCTATGGTTTTTTATTAGAAGAATGCGTGCAACGTTAATCATTGCCACGGCAATACCGGTAAGTTTGTTGAGTACGTTTATCGTACTAGAAATTACTGGACGATCGCTTAATGTGATTTCTCTGGCAGGGTTAGCATTCGCAGTTGGTATGGTGCTAGATGCGGCCATTGTTGTCCTTGAAAATATATTACGAATGCGTGATAAAGGGGCGGATAACCATAAAAGTGCGGAACAAGGTGCTCAACAAGTTTGGGGAGCACTGCTTGCATCAACCGCAACAACAGTCGCGATATTTCTGCCGGTATTTTTCTTAAAAGATATCGAAGGTCAGCTATTTGGCGACTTAGCACTGACTATAGCCATTGCTGTTTCTGTTTCCTTAATTGTTGCTGTCGTACTCTTGCCAGTATTGGCTAAGTATTTCTTGAAGCAACAATCTGCTGAAGACCCAAATGAAAAACTTTGGCAACGCATTACGTCATTTGTCATGCGCATTACCCGTTCGACTAAAAGGCGTTTAACAGTCGCTACTGTGCTACTTATTGTGCCAATTATTGTTACCTATGTTGCATTGCCGACCTTAGATTATTTACCGCCAGTTAAGCGTGACGCCGTTGACGCTAATTTACGCTTTCCACCTGGGGCAAACGTGAACACTATCGAAAAAGAAGTTGTTGAGCCAATTGTTGCGCGTCTTAAGCCTTATATGGATGGTACCAAAGAGCCAGCACTGAAAAACTACTATTTATTTTCTGGACCGTTTGGTGGCAGTTTAGGGGTTAGAGCAAAAGACCAATCTAAAGTCGATGAGCTGCTTGATATTGTTCGCAATGAAATACTAGTCGACTTACCTGATACTCAAGCTTTTGCCTCTCAAGGGAATTTATTTGGCGGCTTTGGTGGTGGTCGTCAAGTTAGCGTACATTTGCAATCAAAAGACACCCGAGCATTACAAAATACAGCAAGACAAGGCATTGAATGGGTGAAAGCGGCAATTCCAGGCGCACGCGTACAAGCAAATCCAGGTACTGAAATGGCTGAGCCAGAACTACGTTTAACACCTAATGATCGCAGTATTTTGGAGCAAGGTTGGAATCGTCGCGATATTGGTCGAGTGGTCAGAACCATGGGCGATGGTCTATTTGTTGGTGAATATTTCAATGGTAGTAAGCGTTTGAATATGATTTTACGCGCTGAAGGCTGGGATGACCCTGATAATTTAGGTGATGTGCCCGTTGTCACCGGTACAGGTTCAATAACCCAGTTATCTGAATTGGTTGATATTCAACGCACTGTTGGGCCATCACGATTAACACGAATTGATGGTAATCGTACTATTACGTTAAATGTTAACCCACCAGAAGGGTGGTCATTGGAACGAACTATTGCAGCACTTAAGAGTGAGGTTGAGCCTCAGTTAAAAGCAAGTTTACCTAATGACGCCAATATTTTGTATGGCGGCAGTGCTGATCAATTGGAAAAAGCAATTTCAGTTATGGCGGAGAATTTCGCGTTTGCCTTGGTCATCCTATTTTTATTAATGGCTGCCTTGTTCCGCTCACTTAAAGACAGCGCGTTAGTGCTGATTACCATTCCATTAGCCACTGTGGGGGGAATACTAGCTCTGCAGCTACTCAATACTATTGTTTTTCAGCCACTTGATTTACTAACCATGATTGGTTTCGTTATCTTGCTTGGTTTAGTGGTAAATAACGCTATTTTATTGGTCCATCAAACTCGCACCGCGCAAAATAGCGGTATGTCGCGTGTTGATGCCATTGAACAAGCATTAACCTTAAGGCTGCGACCTATATTCATGAGCACGGCAACCAGCTTTTTTGGCATGTTGCCATTATTACTAATGCCCGGTACTGGCAGTGTTATTTACCGTGGTTTGTCGGCGGTTATTGTCGGTGGTCTAGCCGTTAGCACACTATTTACTATTGTTTTACTCCCATGTTTATTAAGGCTTAATCGCAGTGACTTCACTTTTGTAGCTAAAGAGAAAACATCAATCAAACAGCCAGCACGAATTAAATTAATTGCTGACAAGTAAAAGCTCATTTTAAGGAGATTATGATGAATAAATTTTATAAGTACTTAAGCGTAATGACACTAGCATCAAGCTTAGTCGTTAATGTTAGCGCTATGGCTGAAGAAAAAGAACAGCCAGGGCAATTAGTTAGTGTTGAGAAGGTTAAAAATGAACAAGTTAATCCAACATTATGGTTACCTGGCAACGTTATCAGCAGGATGAATGCGCCAATTTCTGCTGAACAAATGGGGCAGTTACTTTGGATTGAAGACGTTGGCTCACAAGTGGAAAAAGGCCAAGTTATTGCTCGAATTGATAATCGGCATTTAGTTTTACAAATGTCGCGACAGCAAGCACAAATTAAGCGTTATCATGCTGACGTGGTGTATTTAACGAGTCAAAAGAAACGCATGTCTGCTTTGAGCCAAAAGAATAATACAGCCATTAGTGAATTAGAACGTATTACTAAAGATTTAGCTATAGCTGAAAGTGAAGTACTTGCTTTAAGTATGCAAATCAAGCAAACCGAATTAGCGATAGAGAAAACAGCAATAGTAGCGCCGTTTACAGGCAATATCAGTCAGCGTTTCGCTCATGTTGGTGAACTTATTAGTGTTGGTCGCTCGTTAGTGCAATTGGTTGATACAAACCATTTAGACATTATGATTGCTGCGCCAATTTCTATTGCACCTTTTTTGCAGAAAGACGCGAAAGTATTGGTGAAATGGCAAAATAAATTAGTTGAATTACCGGTCAGAACTTGGAGTAAGGCGGGTGTACAATCTTCTCGTACTTTTGATGTTAGATTAGATGCAAAAGATTTAACCTTGTTGGCAGGTTCAGCAGTAACGGTATCATTGCCGAAAGAACAAGTGAGTAAAGCGACATTAGTGCCGCGAGACGCATTAGTATTGCGAGAAAAAGAAACCTTTGTACTCACTGTTGATAAAGAAAATAATGCCAAAAAAGTGAATGTTTTAGTTGGCCAAGGTAGCGGCAGTTGGATTTCAGTTTCAGGTGCTATTTGGGCCGGTGATGAAGTTATTGTGCGCGGTGGTGAACGCTTGCAGGAAGGCCAAAAAATTAGAAGAGGTGAGAGTTTAGTGGCTAAAAGGTAATGCGGCTTTATCAAATGAAAAGTAAAATAATAAAATTAGAGGATGTACATGAGCTACTTTCGAGCCAGTTTGATAACAGTGAGTTTAATTTTAATGCTTGGCTTCTTAAGTAGTTGCTCAAACAACCAAAAAGTCACGAGTGGTTTATTAGCGCCGAAGCCAGAGAACCATCAAGGTGGCGTTATTCAAGTTTATGCTGCAAGAACTTGGGGCGCTAAACAAGCGGTTGCTGTTCATACTTGGTTCAGTGTAAAGCGCAGTGGTGATGACCATTACACAAGTTATGAAATAATTGGTTGGCGATTAAGACGAAGTGATACTGCTTTGGTAGTGAGAACTAATAAGCCAGATCGTGACTGGTGGGGGCATCAACCTGAGTTGTTATTGGACTATCGCGCTGCAGATGCTGACGAACTTATTGCTCGTATAGAGCATATCGTCGAGCAATACCGATATAAAAACGAGTATCAAGCATACCCAGGTCCTAACAGTAATACCTTTACCGCTGCCATTGGCCGTGAAGTGCCAGAGTTAGGCTTAGATTTACCTTCTACGGCAATAGGTAAAGATTACAAAACCTTTAGTGAAATGTTTGGTCGTTCATCTTCCGGCAGCGGAGTGCAAGCATCATTTTTTGGCTTGTTAGGATTAACACTTGGTGTTGAAGAAGGCATTGAGCTCAACGTGTTAGGTTTGAATTTTGAATTGGACTTATTTGATCTTGCCATTGAATTACCGGGTGTAGGGCGCATTGGCGCTGACGTGGTTACACCGGAAGCTGATATGAAACAGCATTTATATACAGTTGAAGCGAATAAAGATAAAAGAGAAGGAAAAGTAACCGCGAATTAATGTTTTCTTATGCGTTATAAAGATAACAACATAAATTACTTTGCTTTTTTCTATAGCGCGATAACCGTTGCTGAAATTCATTTGGTAGCTGTGCAATATCTTCGACGGCGTTGTAATTAATAAAATTATTCGATAAATAAAGCGGTTGTAACACTTTATCCGCAAAACAAATTATTTTAGAATATCTCGGTAAACTAGGTTCATTTTTATCAATGGTGTTACCGGGGGCAACTTGCTGAAGTTCAACTTTTGATTCTGCCATTATGAAGCGCAGTAATAAACTGGCTAGTCCTTTACCGCGATAAGCTTTCTCGGTAACCAAAGCATGTAATAACCAGAACTCACCATTTTCTTGTCCTGCCGAAACCATTACGCAGGCAATAATTTCGTTATTACCCTTGATAAAATAACATTGATCTTGTCCTATAAAGCTTGCGGCATATCGCTGAGCTTTATAAAAACGCATAATGTATTTTTTATCTGTTTTTGCTGCTTTTTCTACAGCATATAGTGGCGATTGATAGGGCAATGTTATTCCGTTATTTTACTAGTTCGTTACGCACTAAGCCTCGGCGAATATTTTTACACAACTTACCCAGACGAGTAATTTCGCCTAATAATGGTTGCTCGTTATTTTCTAAGCGAACTTCCCAATATGAAAGTTCAGTATCTGCTAATTCTAATAACTTTTTCGGACAACCAACACATTTTCCTGCACATATTTGCGCTTCAGGTAAGGTGAACGGAAACTCTTCCCTTACTTGGGTAATTAATGCACTCATGGCGGTGTGTCGATCAGGCTTCATTTTATTGGTCTTAAGTTGCTACATCATGCGCGCATTTTACTCGGTATTGGTATGTTATTGTTTGCTGTAACTCAAGCTATGTTGATAAAAGTGACCTTACATGGAAGAAACAATAACCCATAAGAAGTTTGGTATTCAAAATACGTTTTTAAGAAAATCAGAATATTTTAACTTATAGCCAAAATAGTTTAGCTAAATATGTTCAAGAACAGGTTATAATACGGCAATAGTTTATTGGTTTTACCCAACTCGTTTATTAAGTGGAGAGTAAGTTTGCAGTTTAGTGATTTTGGATTAGATAATAAAATAATGTCAACCGTGGAGCATTTAGGTTTTAAGGAGCCTACTGAGATCCAACAGCAGGCAATTCCTGCCGCCATGACAGGTCATGATTTGATCGCATCATCTAAAACAGGCTCAGGCAAAACATTAGCATTTATTATTCCCGCAATGCAGCGTTTATTAAAGAATCGTGCATTGAGTAAACGTGACCCGCGGGTGGTAATTTTAACGCCAACACGTGAACTGGCTAAGCAAGTATTTACCCAATTAAGAATGTTTACTTCAGGTTCGCAGTTTAAAGCGGTGCTTATTCTCGGCGGTGAAAACTTTAACGACCAAGTTAAAACCTTAGAGAAAGACCCACAATTCATCGTAGCGACACCAGGGCGTTTAGCGGATCACTTATCGCAAGGGCACTTTTATCTTAATGGTTTAGAGCTGTTAATTCTTGACGAAGCTGACCGAATGTTAGACCTAGGTTTTGCAGAGCAATTAGCGCAAATTAATAAAGCTGCCGATCATCGTAAACGTCAAACCTTAATGTTTTCCGCAACGTTAGACCATGCACAAGTTAACGACTTTGCGCTTGCACTATTGAAAAAACCAAAGCGTATCGCTATTGGTAGTGCACATACAGAGCATAAAGATATTACCAAGCGTTTTTACCTTTGCGACAACTTAACGCAAAAAGAAAAGCTACTTCAACACTTTATTGCCAAAGAAGACCATCAACAAATGATCATCTTCACCGCTACGCGTGCTGATACTGATAGACTTTCGACACTATTAACTGAGCAAGGGTTAAGTACTGTTGCGTTAAGTGGCGAACTAAACCAAGGCCAACGCAACCAAATTATGGACGGCTTTAGTAAAGGCCAACAAAAAATACTCATTACCACTGACTTAGCTTCACGCGGTTTAGATTTAATTAATGTCTCGCACGTGATTAACTTTGACATGCCAAAGCACACCGAAGAATTTGTTCACCGTATTGGCCGTACAGGTCGCGCTGGTAGTAAAGGTGATGCCATTTCTTTTGTTGGTCCGAAAGATTGGATAAGCTTTAAAAATGTTGAAGGTTTTTTACAACAAAAACTTACTTTTGATACCATTGACGGATTTAAAGCGAAATTTAAAGGTATAAAACCGAAAAAAGCCAAAGTTGCTGTTAAAGCGCAAGACAATGCCAAGTCTGCAACACAAGTTAAGAAGCCTAAAGCGAAGAAAATTGTGAAGAAAAGCTTTTTAGCGGAAGATGTAGGTGACTTACCAGTATTAAAACGTAAACAAGCGATTGCGCCACAAGATATTGAAGATAGCGAATTTGAAGAACAAAATTAGCTCTTATTTTTAAAGCTTAAATACTAGGTTAGTGACTTAGGCTTTAAAATATAAATAAACGCATTGATCAGTAAAGGTTAATGCGTTTTTTTATACTTATATGTATAGGCTTAACTCATGTACTTTATGCCATTAGTATTTATTGATAAATAGCAATTTAAATTCAGATACCTGAACTAGAATTAATGTATATCAAACCATGCTAGTGAAATAAACACTATGATCATTTTATAAAATGTAAATAATTGGTTTTAGAATGCAAAATATTAATCAGCTAACTAAAAATAGAATAGTCAGTGGACTGTTATTAATGATCGCCTCGCTATTAATTTTTACTATTGCACAAACAATAGAAACACTGTTGATAGAGTACGAATTATCTTCAATGTATATTTCATTTTGTGCAGGGTTCATACTATTTATTCCGTTAGTAAGCTTGGTGTTGCACCCCTTATTATTTAATGATGTTGAAGATAAATTAGCACGTAAGTCTGCCCTTATTAAGAATGTTGGCCTGGTAATGGTTGTACAAGGCTTATTTTTTCTTATTTGGATCACCGACGCTATTGCTATTTATAGCATTTACGTAGATTCCAATTCTTTTTTAGCAAAAGCTTTTAACATTAGCAGCGATAACAAAGGAACTTTTAGTAAAGAGTTTTTTTGGGCAAACTTACTACTGGCTTGGCTGTTTTCTTTTCTCTCGCTTGTAGTCGGCTTATTGCCGTGCTTAATTGCTCGGTTGAAAAACCTAGGTGTTGTTGGAAACTTTGTTTCGGCTTTTCAATTCGCTAAAGTAAATAAGTTTCAGCTTACTGTTTATGCTTTTTATTTAGCATTTTCGGCTGTAATCCCGTTAATGTACGCTAATTACTTATTCATAATATTATTTCCACTGACGCTAGTGTGGGCTTTTGTAAATATTTCTAATCGTTATTTAAAGCTTCACCTCTTAAAAAGCATGGTCTAAAATTTTTAATATGCCATTTGCTCAGTTAAATGGCATTCCTTTCCTTTCTATATAATTTCCCATTTCCTTTTACTTGTTGTTATTAGTTTGTTAACGTCAATTTGATAATAACAATGTGTTATTAATAAGTTCATGATTTTTATAACTTAATAAGTATCACCATTAGAGGAAATTATGGTAAAGAAAATATTTAAATGGCTTGGAATACTACTGTTAACAGTCATTGTGATTGGTGGCAGTTTTGCTGCATATGAATGGAATGCCGATAAGCCAATGAGATTTCGATCTTTTGTCGATCGAGAAGTTTTGAAAATGGCTTTTGAAAGCCCTGAAACATTAACATCTTTGGGTTTTTTAGAATCAATAGGTATCACCAGCCATAATGGTGAACTTGATGATGCAAGTCTAGAAAAGGCTGATGAGTTATTTGTTAAATTAAAACAAGTACATAAAACGCTAAACTCATATGAAGATAATAGTTTAAGTGCTTCAGATCTTCTTTCGAAAGAAATAGCGATGTACTTGTTAGATTTTGCAAAAGAGTCTGAAAAGTTTCGTTACCATAACTACCCAGTGAACCAATTGTTTGGCATTCAAAATGGTTACCCAAGCTTTATGGAAGCACAACATCAAATTAACAGTACTGATGATGTTGAAAACTACTTATTACGCTTAGCGCTAGTAGAAAAAAAATTCACTCAAGAACTTGAGGGCATAAAACTTAGAGAAGAGAAGGGTATTATTCCTCCTGTATTTGTTATTGAACGTGTACTTGAAGAAATGAACACTTTTGTAGATAAACCTATCGAAGAGAACATTCTTTATACCTCTCTAGCAAAAAAAATGAAAGACAGCGGCAATATTGAAGATGCTGAGCAAACTAAATTATTGGCTAGGGCTAAAGAAAATATTAATGATTTTGTGCATCCTGCTTATAAGTTATTAATTGATTACTTTACTGCTATAAAAGATAAAGCAACAAATGATGATGGGTATTGGCGCTTACCTGACGGTGAAGAAGCCTATGCTAGCTCATTAAAGTTTTTCACTACAACCGACTATACTCCACAATATATTCATGGCCTTGGTTTGCGTGAAGTTGACCGTATTCAGTCTGAAATTATGACCATTCTTGCGGCTCAAAACTTTGATGTTTCGCAAGGTTTTACTTCGGCAATAGATACATTAGCTGCAGACGAAAGCTTTTATTATGAAGATAGTGATGCTGGTCGTGAACAAATACTTAAAGACTACCAAAAGATACTTGATGAAATAGATGCTGGCTTAGACTCTGCGTTTAGAATTCGTCCATCGGCTGGAATGGAAGTTGTTAGAATCCCTGAATTTAAAGAGAAAACAGCGCCTGGTGCTTATTATCAGCAGCCGGCGATTGATGGCAGCCGACCAGGTCGCTTCTTTGCAAATTTATATGATATTAAAGCAACACCTAAATACTCAATGCGTACATTAGCCTACCATGAGGGTATTCCTGGGCATCATTTTCAAATAGCGGTTGCTATGGAATTAGAAGGCTTACCATTATTTAGAATGTTTTCACCATTTACCGCTTACGTAGAAGGTTGGGCACTGTATAGCGAATACCTAGCATGGGAGATGGGCTTTCAAGACGACCCATTTGATAATATTGGCCGTTTACAGGCTGAGCTATTCAGAGCTGTTCGTTTAGTGGTTGATACCGGCATTCATTACAAAAAATGGACTCGTGAAGAAGCTATTGACTACATGAAAATGAATACAGGTATGGCCCAATCAGACGTTGTTTCTGAAATTGAACGATACATAGTTATGCCTGGTCAAGCTACCTCATATAAAGTAGGTATGATGAAAATATTAGCATTACGTGAGAAAGCAAAATCAGCCTTAGGTGATAAGTTTGATTTGCGTGACTTTCATGATGTTGTCTTGAAAAATGGTGCTGTACCGTTAGATATTCTTGAACGCTTTATTGATAGTTATATTGCTGAAACGTTAAGCAAGTAAAGTACTGTGGATTATATGACGTAATTTAATCAGTATAAAAGGCCAGTTAATGGCCTTTTTTTATATCTATTTCAATTCATTAAATTAGAGAAACCTACCTATCTACCTACGTGTGCTTGAGTAGGTGAATACAGGCGATATTGTCCTAATGCTCGAGGCAAGTTTTAACTTGTTGTTGGTAGAGTTGGTGAATAAGATCAGCTTGATAGTTTTGATTAACTGCCTCAATTAATCTCGGCTTTAGCTTAAAGAACTTTGACTCTTTTGCTAAATGCAGTCCCCATTCTTTCTTGCCTAGACTAAAAGATTGCGCTAGAAATTCTTTACTCATTTTTTCTTGATGTAAGGCATATTCAATACCGACAAGTGAGCCAATAACAGCGTCAACTCGGCCATGTTTTAACATATTAACGGCTTGTTTATAATTGTCGACATTAGCTTTATTTAGCTTTGCATCTTGATCGAACTTTTCTTCAAACTGAGCGTTTCTTATCACTGCAATATTGTTGAGCGCATATAGATCATCATATATGTCTATTTTAATGTGCGGCTGGCTAATAATGACTACTTTTGAATATGACACAGGGCCCAAATAGTCAGCAGCATTTTTAATTGAACTGTTCTTAAATATTAAAGCAAGATCTAAGTCGGCACTTTCTAATGCATGTAATATTCTTGCGTATGGATATTCAATAAACTCCAAATCAATATTGAGATTTTCAGTAATCTTTTGCAGAGCAATAATACTTGTACCAGAGCAGTTGGGGTTTTCGGTAAAAGAATTAAAGGGAGCAAAAGAGGGAACACTCACCTGAAGTTTGCTGTCTTGAGCAAATACGGAGCTACTAAAAATTAATAAAGAGATAAATGTAAATGTGAATTTGTACTTATTGATAAATAATTTATTCAAACTAATCGGAGAAATTTCTGTGATTTTCAAAGAGTATAGACTCAGCTGTGAATAAAGAAAACTAATACTTACAGTGTAATGAGCTTTGAATAGCAGTACTTGAGCTTAGTCAATTAAATACGAAATAATACTTGCACAAGCAAATGATAATGATTATCATTTGCTTGTGATGTTTGGAACTAACTCAGGATCGGTTATGCATTGGCAGCTTTTAATGAAAAAGGGAAATGGCTGTTTTGAAGAGCAGCAATGGACTAAAGCTGAACTTTATTACAAGTCAGCATATAGCCAGTTAGAAGGGCTTTGGCTGCAAGATGTTGAATATGAGTCACTACTTATGGCATGGATATGTGCTTGTCAGAACTTAGCAACACTATTTGAAACCCAAGGTGAATATGATCGCTCAATAGGTTATTTAGTAAAAGCTTACCAAGAAGCTTTTAATACCAGCCAGAACTCAATTGCCAGTAATTCACTGCGTAGTTTGGCTTTTAGCGCCTTAGGAACAACACTGAAAGGGATTTTACATTTTACTGATAAATACCCAACTTGTGAGCATTGTTTACTGCAATTAAATCGATTGCAACAAACTATAGAATGTCAGGCTGATATTGTGCATTAAGTTAAAGGGATAGATTTAAATGAAAGCGGTATTCATTTTAAGGTCGATATTCTTGATTACTTTTTTGGCTAGTTGCTTTAGTTCGTATGGCCATGACGGACACGGCCATACTCATCATTTGGCTTGGTTAGTGCACTTTATTAGCGCGCTAATTGCCTTTTCTGCATTGGCCACTGTCATGCTACTTTTAAAATATCTGGTCGAGTTTAAAAATATAAAGAGGCAAAAAAAATGCTATATAGAATAATTAAAAGGTTAGATGATATGTTTAGTTTTGCACAAGCATTAGCGTATTGCCGTAATGTCGATAAAGTAAATGAAGAACCCTCTGAATAATTAGTTATATTTTTGCGTTTTAAATGGGAGCAGGATGATGCTTGGATTTACTTTCTTTAAAATTAAAGGCGAGAGCATGTCGCCAAAAATCCCAAATGAAAGCTATGTTTTATCATGTAGTTGGTTTGCTAAGTTTTTCTTAGCAGAAGGAAAAAAAATATTAATACAGCATCAACAATTAGGTTTGATTGTTAAAACAGTAGCTTTAGTTGATCACCATGGTTTTATTTGGGTAAAAGGAGAAAACACTCAAAGTATTTCCGTAGAGCAGTTAGGACCAATAAGTGGCAGCCAAGTGATAGGCCGTGTACTTAGCGTATTCACTCGTACCTAGTTAATAAAAAACAACGTAAAACAACTGATTTTTTTATAACTATAATCTTACTTCATATTTTAAATAGGTGGGGTAATGATCAGCTAAATGTCTTACAGAAAAGCAGCGTTATTTACAAATCAGACTGAATCGTAAGTAACCTTTGCTTCATAAAGTCGATAAACACACGATTTTTATTCGGTAGATACTTACTTTGCACATACTGTAAACAAATATAACCTTGGTAATTCCCTGTTAACTGCCAATCTTCCAGCAATGCAATGAGTTTTCCCGTTTTAATACCTTGTTCAGCAATATAATCTGGTAAAGAACCAATACCAAGCCCTTGTTCAATAGCATCTCTGCGCATTTCACTGTGGTTAACTAGGTAAGATCCTGCAACTTGCACAGTAGTTTGCTGATTGTTTTTACTAAATCGCCAACGACTATCAGCCAAATTCTCGCCTAAGCATATGCAAGGTAGGCTTTTTAAATCATCTGGGTGTGAAGGTAATTTGTGATTAGATAGAAAATCAGGGCTAGCACATACGAGACTTTTAACATGCCCAAGTTTGACATTTACCAAGGCTTCAATAGGGTTGTCATTAATATGAATCAGGAAGTCTACACCATCATGGATGGGATCTAAGATTCGGTCAGATACTTTTAAATGCAGCTGAATATCTGGGTAGCACTTCAAAAATTCAACAAAGAGCGGTTTTAAGACTTTATTGGCTAGTGACTTTGGCGCAGCGACCCTCAATAACCCGCTAACTGTCGATGTTGCAGAGCGACTAGCATTAATCGCTTGATCAGCTGATTCAACCATCTGCTTACAATAATTAAACGTTATAGTCCCTGACTCTGTTAATGCCAGTTGTCGCGTCGTACGCTGCAATAGTTTGATGCCTAATGCATCTTCTAATCGACTAATTTGGCGGCTTACTGCTGAAGGTGTAACCCCCAATTTCTTTGCCGTTTTACTAAAATTTCCCTGCTCAACAACGGTGACAAAAATAGCCATATCGGACAATAAAGGGATCAATTTATTTGTGTCCATCAGGTACAAGTCCTATTACAAATGAGTGTATTGTTTTAAATAACTCATAGGTTAACATAGTTGTGATGTAATAAATAAGTGCGATAAGCATACGTTGAATCGTAAGAGGTGAAAGTGGAATTATTAATAAATACTTATATCGCAGAAATTATAGCGGTAAGTACAATCGCTATTTTTATGGCGGTGTTACCAGGGGCTGATTTTGTGATGGTGACGCGTACAAGTATCTACAATGGCCGTTTGGCAGGTTTATATATGAGCTTAGGCATGTGTATATCTGTGAGTATTCATGCCAGCTATTCAATTGCAGGGTTAGCAGTAGTAATTGCAAATTCAGCATGGTTATTTTCAACCATTAAATATTTAGGAGCAGCTTATCTTATCTATATTGCGTGGCAATTATTAACAACACGCGAGTCTTTAAATAGCGACCAAAACGCTCTAATGACTGAAATGTCGCCATTTATTGCCTTACGTTTAGGTTTTACGTGCAACATATTAAACCCTAAAACATCTATATTTTTCTTAAGTATTTTTACTCAAGTGGTCTCAGTAGATACGCCGTTAATAATGCAAATAAGTTATGGGTTGATAATTATGCTGGCGCATTTTATCTGGTACAGCGGCATTGCTTTACTGTTATCACACCCGCAAATACTGCCTCGTTTTAATCGACAAAAACAAAAAATTGATAAAGTCGCAGGTTTTGTATTGATGCTAATTGCCATAAAACTCTTACTAATGAATTATGCTTAAGTAAAATAATTGCTTATATGGCTATTGTGATAAGAAATATACAACCACTTTCCCTGCAAGTCGGCATTATAAACTTTAACTTTAAGAGCCTCTTGTTGGGGGAAGTTGTCCTATAAGTAATGCCTCCAGCCATGCGGGGTAAAGTTCGCTGTAACGTGCTTAATAACGAGTGATAATAATACATAAATTAACAGTTTATATTTAAAGTATTATTTGCAATCATATAGAAACAACTTACCCAATAATTCCTTCAAAGATTAGACAAAACATAATGATAAAGTCTCGAGAATTTATTTTGATATGTTTCGGTCTGTTTTTTGAGCAAGGATTAATTAGATGATTGATAATAAAGAGTTTAAAAGTATAAAGTCGATTCTATTTGTCTGTATGGGCAATATTTGTCGCTCACCAAGTGCGGAAGCCGTTTTTCGTCAAAAAGCAAAGGCACTGTCGCTCACGTTAGATTCCGCTGGAACAGTTGGCTCGCACGTTAGAGAGAAACCTGATCATCGAGCACAAAAGGCTGGTGTTGCCCGTGGTTATTCGTTTGATAATATTAAAGCGCGAAAAGTGACGGTAAAAGACTTTGAGCGATTTGATTTAATTCTAGCGATGGATGAGCGAAATGTTAAAGATTTAATGAAAATTGCTCCTGCACAGCATACTGATAAAGTGCAGTTATTTTTAGATTATGCCGATAACTTTGAAGATCAAGAAGTTCCCGATCCATATTATGGTGGTGCACGTGGATTTCAATATGTTTTAGATCTAGTTGAAGATGCAAGTGATGGCTTAATTAAACGCATAACAAGCTAACGGGTTAAGTGCGTAAGGTACGTTAGATAATAGTAAAATAGCGCCTTAACTTGTGTTCGCCTGCAATATAGTTTGTACCATTTACGATAGCGACTTTTATAAAAATATACTTAAATAAATATCATAAAAAAGCCAATTGCATCACGCAATTGGCTTTTTTGTATTTATTGTGTCGAGTAAACTAATCCATACTTGGTTTAGTTGCTCCAGCTGAGTGACGGCTAGTCGCGTGCGACATTAATGCTAATTTATCTGACTTGCTATGAACAACACGTTGTTCACTTGCAACAAACTCTTTAGGAATAATACCGTTGCTAATCACCGTTTCTGGTTTAGCCATTGGCGCTGATGCTTTACCTGGCGCTTTTTTGGCCGAAGCTTTTACTTTGCGCTTAATGTTCTTCTCTTTGGCACGTACTTTCTTCGGTTGCTCTTCAGACTTTTTAGCTTCTACTTTAGGTGCTTCATTTGAAGCCTCTGTTGTAGCTACTTCTGAATTGCTTTCTGCTGCTTTAACTGGCTGCTCTGGTGCTTTTTCAGCGACCTGTACTTCAGGCTCTACTTTAACTTCAACAACAGTTTCAACAACTTCTGCTTCGACTGCAACACTAGGAGCGGCTTCAACAGGAAGTGCTTCACTAGTAACAGTTTTAGCTACTTCAGGTTCGTCAAAAGGTAAGTTTTGCTGAACTTCGTTAACTGCTTCTACTACAACAGCCGCTTCTGCTACAGCAGTAGTTTCTGTTACAACAGCCGTTTCTGCTACTTCAACTTTCTCGATTGAAGGTGCAGGGGCAATGGCTTCTACAGGAGTTTGAGTTTCTCCTACTGTATCCTGAGGTTTAACTGTCTCTTTCTCAGGGTAACGAGCCGTTACTGGATCTTCAGTAATTTCCGAGTTTGCTTCCACAGCATCTGCGTTTTGACGACGACGTTGACCATGTGCTCGCATATGACGAGGAGAGCGGCGACTTCTTGGACGTTGCTCATCTTTCGTCTTAGCAACTTGTTCAACATTACCGTTGTCTACAGTATTGCTATCAACAGAAATGTTTTCAGCAATTTTTACATTTTCTTTTACTGAACGTTCAACAGCTTTGTTTTCATTAGCCGGTGCTTTTTCAGTGGTATTAGCTACAACTTTTTCATCGTTATTTATACGCACTTTTTTGCGATTATTACGACGCTGACGACGTTCTGCAACCTTTTCTTCTTTAGGTTTTTGAACTCGTTCTTTTTGAGGTTTAGCAGGTTTAGATTGCCTATTATCTTTTACCTCGTTAGTCGCTTCTTGTGATTTACGTTTATCGTTACGATTTTCGCCACGGTTGTCATTGCGGTTTTCGTTACGAGAATCATTGCGGTTATTTCTGCGCTGTCCTTGGCGACCACGTTGTGGACGACGTTCAGCACTTTTCGGTGTGTTACGCTCAGGTGCTTTTGGTGCAACAGGTTTTACTTCTTCTTCAGCAGCAAAAAGAGACTTAATCCAAGTTACCACGCCAGAGAAGAAACTTTTCGTTTCTACTATTTCTGCTTTTACCTGTGGTGTTGGAGTCGGTTGCTTAGGCGCCTGTTTTGGTGAAGACATACCTTGTAGCAAAGGTTCATCACGTTTACTTGCTTCTTTATCAAACTTAGGCATAACCGCTTCTTCAGGTGCGGCTTGCTTAACGGCAACGTCATAGCTAGCTTCTTCAATACTTTCGTCTTTTCTTACGCGAATGACTTCATACTGTGGTGTAACCATATTCGGATTAGGAATAATTAGAATATTAACGCTATGATGTTTTTCGATATGGAAAACAGAGCGTCGTTTTTCATTTAGCAAGTAAGTGGCAACCGGTACCGGCACTTGTGCTTGCACTTGTTGAGTATTGTCTTTAATGGCTTCTTCTTCCATTAAACGTAATACCGATAATGCTAATGATTCAACACCACGAACATGACCTGTGCCACTACAACGAGGACAAACACTTTGGCTTGTTTCGCCGATGGAAGGACGTAAGCGTTGGCGTGACATCTCAAGTAAACCGAAACGAGAGATGCGACCTAATTGAATACGAGCTCTGTCTTGACGAACAGCATCGCGCATTCTGTTTTCAACTTCACGTTGGTGACGCACAGGAGTCATATCGATGAAATCGATAACGACTAATCCGCCTAAATCACGTAAGCGTAATTGACGAGCAATTTCTTCCGCAGCTTCTAAGTTAGTATTAAAGGCGGTTTCTTCAATATCACTACCTTTAGTTGCGCGGGCAGAGTTAATATCAATTGAGGTCATGGCTTCCGTTGGATCAATAACAATTGAACCACCAGAAGGTAGACGCACTTCACGTTGAAAGGCTGATTCTATTTGCGTTTCAATTTGATAATGAGTGAATAATGGCACATCATTTGTGTAGAGCTTAACTTTACTCAAAAAATCAGGACGCACAATTTCGATATGCTTTTTAACACTTTCGAATGTTTTCGGGCGATCAATCAATACTTCACCAATATCACGACGTAAATAATCACGAATAGCGCGTAAAATGACGTTAGTTTCTTGATGAATCAAAAATGGTGCAGGTTTACTTGCTGCCGCCTCTGAAATAGCATTCCAGTGGTGTAGTAGTACGTTTAAATCCCAATCAAGTTCTTCATATTCTTTACCTACACCCGCGGTGCGAACAATAAGTCCCATGCCTTTAGGTAAGGTTAATTTGCTTAATGACGCTTTTAAGTCAGTTCGTTCATCACCTTCGATACGGCGTGAAATACCACCAGCACGAGGGTTATTTGGCATCAGAACTAAGTAGCTGCCAGCTAGGCTGATAAAGGTTGTTAATGCTGCGCCTTTTTGGCCACGTTCTTCCTTATCAATTTGCACGATAACCTCTTGGCCTTCATGCAATACTTCTTTGATATTTGGACGACCTTGGAAGCTATAACCTTTAGGGAAGTATTCGCGCGCGATTTCTTTCATTGGTAAGAAACCGTGACGATCAGCGCCGTAATCAACGAATGCCGCTTCTAAAGAAGGTTCAATACGAGTGATTTTAGCTTTGTAGATATTTGATTTTTTTTGTTCGTGACCAGGGCTTTCGATATCTAAATCGTAAAGCTGTTGACCATCAACAAGTGCTACGCGCAATTCTTCTGATTGGGTAGCATTAATTAACATACGTTTCATAGTTTGTGTGACTCATTTTTAGTCACAACACACCATTGCTTAGAACACAAAGTAATCTATCGCTCTGGTAACAGCATTTTGTCAACCTCACGGGTGTCAATCTTCCTACGCCATATACGCAGCAAGCTGTTAAAAATTCTGATTGTCTAATATAACTGCGGTGTATACACCGCAGTGAAATTGATTCTTCATGTGCTCAGCGAGTGTGCTGTGCGCAACAGAAAATTAAGCTTCTCGTTAATTTTAGTTCGATAGTTTTATCGTGTTTTCTAATAATTTAACGGTAGAAAATTTGACTTAATTTTTCTGTTTAATTACATAATCGCTTTATTGCGCTGGACAATATGTTTATGCGGTGTTTTTGACAAGTTACACGCGTCAATTTCGCAATAGGCCTTACTTTTAATATCTCGACGTTGATCTCTCCATAGAGTGTTATCAAACTGTCTCATATTAACGTGGCCGCATTTTGCCTCTTACGTTTCGCTTAAAGCATCCTTTTTAATCATTACGGCTAAAATATAGCGGTAACCACGCTATTATCACACTTTATTTTCAGATAAGCCAATTAAATCCATGTTTTAATTGCGCGAAATGCAGAAAAAATATGTTAAACTCCGAACAATTAAAGTTCTTTGTATAATACTTATGACCGACACCCCAAAACCCCAAGTTAGATTCATTACTGTAGATAGCGAAGATGCTGGACAACGCATCGATAATTTTCTTGTTAAAACGCTTAAAGGTGTGCCGAAAAGCATGATTTATCGTTTATTAAGAAAAGGTGAAATTCGCGTTAATAAAAAACGTAAAAAGCCAGAATATAAGCTTGTCGACGAAGATATTATTCGCGTAGCACCTATTCGTGTTTCTGAAAATACCAATACTGTTTCAACACAACTAAATGTTGTTGCCAATCTAGAAAAGCAAATATTGTTTGAAGATGAGCGCCTCATCGTTATCAATAAGCCGTCTGGCATGGCCGTGCATGGTGGCAGTGGTTTAAGTTTTGGATTAATTGAAGCCTTAAGAGCATTGCGCCCAGACGCGCGAATGCTGGAACTTGTGCATCGCCTTGACCGCGACACGTCTGGTTGTTTAGTGGTAGCGAAAAAACGCTCAGCGCTACGCCATTTACACGAACAACTAAGAAATAAAACCGTACAAAAGTTTTATCATGCTTTAGTAAAAGGGCGTTGGTCGACAAAACTAACTCGTGTTACGGAAGGCTTACGGAAAAATGATTTAAAATCTGGTGAGCGCGTTGTTGTCGTAGACAATGTTGATGGTAAAGAGTCTGAAACACGTTTTCGAGTGCTGCAACATTATAAGAATGCAACATTAGTGAGAGCTTTCCCGGTAACGGGTCGGACGCATCAAATTCGTGTCCATTGTCAAACTAAAGGCCATTCTATTGCTTGTGATGCAAAATATGGACATGAAGATTTTGACATAGAAATGAAAAAACTTGGCTTAAAGCGTTTGTTTTTACATGCGGCGAGTATTGAGTTTACTCACCCTTTAAGTGATGAACGTATTAAAATAGAAGCACCATTAGAGCCATCATTAGAAAAGTTACTGACCAAGTTAACTAAAGCTGACAATTAATAAGAACTCTGAATCAATCTATGAATGAAATTAACCTGAAAGACTATGAACTGATTATTTTTGATTGGGACGGCACCTTGATGGATTCCGTTGCTCGCATTGTTTCTTGTATGCAAGCTGCAGCTAGAAAAGTTGAGTTAATTGTTCCAACGCCTGAACAAATCAAAAATATTATTGGTTTAAGTTTGCCGAAAGCAATTAATGTATTGTTTCCAAGTTGTAATGAACAACAAGCTGAAGATGTGATCACGCAATATAAACATCATTATATAGCAGAAGATAAAACACCTACGCCGTTATTTAATAATGCGGTTGAATTATTAACTGAGTTACGTGGTAACGACAAGCTATTAGCCGTTGCAACAGGTAAAGGGCGAAATGGTTTGGAGCGTGTATGGGAAATAAGCGCAACAAAACACTTTTTTCATACCTCACGTTGTGCAGATGAAGCCTTGTCTAAGCCTGATCCTGAAATGTTACTTAGTATATTGTCAGAGTTATCAGTGTCAGCCGATAAAGCCATTATGATAGGTGATACCAGTTATGACTTAGAAATGGCACGTAATGCTGGAGTTGCAAGTATTGGTGTTACTTATGGCGTGCATGATAAAGACATATTATCTTTATACCAACCAAAAGTTATTGTTGACTCTTTAGCTGAGATTCAACGTTTATTTAACACTTAACGTTTACTTCAACCTCATCACTAGTGCAATAATTTAAACATGTACTAGAAGTTAATATTCAGAGCATCTCGCCTTAATACGATTAGGTACTTATATTAATAGCAATATAAGTACCTATTGCTTCTCAGTTCGCTACATCACACCTTTATTCTACTATCAGTAATAGCGTCTTAATTTCTTATGCCTTACTTTGTTCGGCAAGTACATCAACACCATGCTGCTTTAAAAGCTCTACAAGCTTAATGAGCGGTAAACCAATTAATGTATTGGGGTCATTTCCCTCTAGTTTTTCAAATAAGCAAATACCTAAGCCCTCGCTTTTAAAGCTCCCTGCACAGTTGTATGGTTGTTCGGCATGTAAATAATTTTCTATCTCTGCATATGACAGCTCTTTAAAGTGTACTAAAAAGGGTTCAATTAATGCCGTGGTGTAATCTAAAGCGCTATCATAAACACATAGTCCGGTATAAAAGACTACGGTTTTATTACTAAACTTTTCTAATTGCTTAACGGCATTTTCAAAGTTATGGGGTTTCCCTAATATTTCACCATCACACATGGCGACTTGATCTGAGCCTATAATAAGTGCGTCAGGATGTTCATTGGCAACAGCTTTGGCTTTTTCAATCGCTAAACGTTCGACTAACTCGACAGGAGATTCATTTTCAAATGCGGTTTCATCAATATTTGGCTTCGCACAATCAAAAGGAAGGTTAAGTTTTGCTAAAATTTCTTTACGGAAAGGGGAGGTAGAGCCTAAAATTAGTTTTTTCATTAATATCACTCAAAATATAAACAGATTGCAGTTAATATATGGGCTATATTGAATTTTTAAACAAATTTAGCTATTTTTCTTTTGACACAAGACGGTAGGCACTTTATTATGCGCGCCTTATGAAAAATCTTAAACTCCCGATAACGATAGACCCATCTAGAAGCGCACAACGAAAGTTAGTGTGTGACGGATACTTTGAAGTATCTGGGATGAATAGATTGCTTGCTGTGTGTGATGCACAATGTGAGCAAGTCCAAGTGAATGTTAATTTTGGTGTGGATGAACAGGGTTTGGTAGCAGTATCAGGCACAGCATCGGCAACGGTTGCATTGATTTGTCAGCGATGTACTGATGAGTTTGATTTGGCACTAGAAGTGAGCTTTACTTTTAGTCCAGTGAAAGACGAAGAAGCTGAAGCTGAGTTGCCGTCATATTATGACGCAATTGAATTAGATGAAAATGGTGAAGTTAACTTGCTAGAATTAGTGGAAGACGAGTTTTTACTTGCGATTCCTTTAATTCCAAGGCACTCAATTAAAGATTGTCAGTCTCCGGCTGATAGTGTTTGGGGCGAGTTGCCGGAAGAGCTAGAAAAACCGAACCCATTTGATGTATTGAAAAAACTTAAATAGTTAATTTTAACTAAACAACCGAATTTTTTAGGAGTAGGCAATGGCAGTTCAAAAGAGCAAAAAGTCTCGTTCAAGACGTGGCATGCGCCGTTCACATGACGCAGTAACGGCAACGCATTTATCAACAGATCCAGTATCTGGTGAAACTCACCGTCGCCACCATGTAACAGCTGACGGCTTTTACAAAGGTGTTAAAGTAATCAATAAGTAATCTGTAACGATTCTTTTGATTAATCTAACCATAGCGTTAGATGTTATGGGGGGCGATCAAGGCCCCCATGTAACACTTCCTGCTGCAATTCTCGCAGTAGCGAATTTACCTCATCTACATTTATTACTTTGTGGTGACGAATCAGTCATTGTCGAAGCATTAGAAAAAGCACAAATTTATCCTCATCCAAGAATAACTATTTATCCAACAACTGAAATTGTTGCGATGGATGACAAGCCAATTTTTGCCTTACGCCATAAAAAGAAATCATCAATGCGAAAAGCATTAGATTTAGTACATGATGGTCAAGCACAAGCTTGTGTTAGTGCGGGTAATACTGGCGCACTATTTTCTATGGCACACTTTGTTTTAAAAACTTTACCTGGTGTTGAACGCCCCGCGTTAATTTCTGCTTTACCAACCAATAAACCTAAGCAACATGTTTTTATGTTGGATTTAGGTGCCAATGTATTTTGCGACTCTAGTGTCTTGTATCAGTTTGCCATAATGGGCTCTGTGATGGCGAAAGAGGTGGATGGTATTGAGCGCCCTAAAGTGGCATTGTTGAATATGGGTGAGGAAGATAACAAGGGTAGTGATCACATCAAGCAAACGGCTAGTTATTTATTAGCTAACGAAAACATCAACTATATCGGTTTTATTGAAGGTAATGATATTTTTACTAATAAAGCTGATGTTATTGTTTGTGACGGTTTTGTCGGTAATGTTGCATTAAAAACCTGTGAAGGTGTGGCAAGAATGGTTTATAAGCAGCTGCAAGAAATCATCAAAAAACATTTTTTAGCTCAAATTATGGGCAAACTACTGTCTGGTACAATAAAAAAACTGTTTAAACCCATGAACCCCGACCAGTATAACGGTGCAAGTTTGATAGGATTGCGCGGTATTGTGGTGAAAAGTCACGGTAACGCAAATGTTACTGCTTTTTATACCGCGATTACAGAAGCTGTGACAGAAGTCGAAAGACAAGTTCCAGCGAAAATTAAAGACCAGCTTGAACATAGTTTCTGCCATAAAGATTAGTTTTACTTTATCGCCACATGTTTAAACTAGCTGGAAAAATTATGACGACATAGGTGTTTTAATTACCTATGTTGCACAAACACAAAATATTACAATAATTTGGGTCTAACAATGCAAAACAATTTAGCGTTTGTCTTTCCTGGTCAAGGATCACAGTCACTAGCGATGCTAGCGGATTTTTCTGATCACGAAGTAGTGCAAAATACATTTTCTGAAGCATCTGATGCTTTGGGTTACGATTTGTGGCAATTAGTTCAGCAGGGGCCTGTTGAAAAGTTAAACCAAACAAACTTCACACAACCCGCTTTATTGACAGCTAGTGTTGCTATATGGCGCTTGTGGCAAGCATCTTCATCTGTAAAACCTACTATTTTAGCCGGACATAGTTTAGGTGAGTATTCTGCACTAGTGTGTGCTGGCGTGTTTTCTCTGGCTGATGCGGTTAAATTAGTAGAAAAACGTGGTGAATTTATGCAAGCTTCAGTTCCTGCCGGAACTGGCGCTATGTACGCTATTATCGGCTTAGCGGATGATAAAATTATTGAAGCTTGTGCTCAAGCAGCGCAAGGGGAAGTGGTTTCTGCAGTTAACTTTAACTCTCCAGGACAAGTTGTTATTGCTGGTAATAAAGCGGCAGTTGAACGTGCTGGTGAGTTATGTAAAGAAGCTGGCGCTAAAAGAGCATTGCCTTTACCAGTAAGTGTGCCTTCTCATTGTGCATTAATGAAGGATGCTGCTGACAAATTAGCTGAAGAATTAAATAACATTACCTTTAATACGCCAAATATTTCAGTGGTTAATAATGTTGATGTTGCCATTGAAAGTTCGGCGCAAGCAATTAAAATTGCTTTAATAAAGCAATTATATAGCCCAGTACGTTGGACTGAAACCATTCAGTATTTAGCACAAAATGGCGTTGAGCAAGTAATTGAAGCAGGCCCAGGTAAAGTATTACAAGGTCTGTTAAAACGCATCGACAAAACCATTAGTTGTCAATCTGTTAATGACAGTGCGTCATTAACCAAAGCATTAGAATCAGTAGAGTAAAATATATGTTTTCATTAGAAGGAAAGGTCGTTTTAGTGACCGGCGCTAGTCGTGGCATAGGTAAAGCTATTGCAACACAACTAAAAGAATTAGGCGGAACAGTTATCGGTACAGCAACATCAGAGCATGGTGCTGCTAATATCAGTGAATACTTGGGTGCAGATTGCGGTTTAGTGCTTAATGTAACTGATGATGAGTCAATTAGTGCAATGTTTGATTTAATCAAAGAAAAGCACGGTGCAGTTGATATTTTAGTAAACAATGCCGGTATCACACGTGATAACTTGATGATGCGAATGAAAAATGACGAATGGGACGATATCATTGATACCAACCTTTCATCAGTATTTAAAATAAGTAAAGCTGTGCTTCGTTCAATGATGAAGAAGCGTCACGGTCGCATAATTAATATTGGCTCTGTTGTCGGAACCATGGGTAATGCTGGTCAAGTTAACTATGCAACAGCTAAAGCGGGCTTAATTGGTTTTACTAAGTCATTAGCGCGTGAAGTAGCGTCTCGTGGTATTACGGTTAATACTGTATCTCCAGGCTTTATTGATACAGACATGACTCAAACATTAACTGATGAGCAAAAAGAAGGTATATTTGCGCAAGTTCCTGCTAACCGTTTAGGTAAGCCAGAAGAAATTGCCAATGCAGTTGCTTTTTTAGCATCAGACTCAGCGGCTTACATTACGGGTGAAACATTACACGTAAATGGCGGCATGTATATGGTTTAATCATACTCGCTCATTTGCGGTATTGTATTAAATTCGAACAAATAATAAACTGTCACAGGTTCGACCAGCAAAAAAGTAAAATTAGAAGCTTGCATGGTTGGCTCATGACGAATAAACTACATACAATTCTGAAAAATTGTATTTTCTAGTAAAGGAAAAAAAATGAGTACTATCATAGAACGCGTTAAAAAAATTACTATTGAGCAACTTGGTGTAAGCGAAGACGAAGTAAAAGTTGAAGCTTCATTTGTTGACGACTTAGGTGCTGACTCGTTAGACACTGTTGAATTAGTAATGGCGTTAGAAGAAGAATTTGATACTGAAATTCCAGATGAAGAAGCTGAGAAAATCACTACAGTTCAAGCTGCAATCGATTACGTTACTGCTAACCAGTAATAAGTAAACGAACGTTGTTGATTTCAGGCGGTTTAATTACCGCCTGATTTGTTTTTACCGTTTTAAAATATTGATAAGCTAACACTTAACCTAAGTTAAACTAAGCGTTAAGTACGCTGATATAAAACACCTTCTCTTATTCTACTCTATCGGAGGCAGCACATCTCATGAGACGCGTTGTAGTTACCGGTCTTGGCATGCTTAGCCCTTTAGGCAACAGCCCTGAATCAACCTGGCAAAACCTACTACTTGGACAAAGTGGTATTTCTGACATTACGCATTTTGATACTTCATTGTATCCAACGCGCTTTGCAGGTTTAGTAAAAGATTTTGATGCACAAGATTACATGGCTCGTAAAGAAGCCAAAAAAATGGATCTATTTATTCAATATGGCGTTGCAGCTGGTGTGCAAGCTGTTAAAGATTCAGGTCTAGAAATCACAGAAGAAAATGCTCAGCGTATCGGCGTTGCCGTTGGTTCGGGTATTGGTGGTTTAGGTCTAATTGAAGAAAATCATACTAAATTATTAAAAAGTGGTCCGCGCAAGCTGTCACCATTTTTTGTACCTTCTACCATTATTAATATGATAGCAGGTCATCTATCAATTATGTTTGGTATGAAAGGTCCTAATATTTCTATTGTTACTGCTTGTACAAGTGGTGTACATAACATTGGTCACGCAGCACGTATGATTGCTTACGGTGACGCTGATGCAATGGTTGCTGGTGGTGCAGAAAAGGCCTCAACAACGTTAGGTATGGGAGGCTTTGGCGCAGCACGTGCAATGTCAACACGTAATGACGCACCACAACAAGCGTCTCGTCCTTGGGATAAAGACCGAGATGGCTTTGTTTTAGGCGACGGTGCAGGGGTACTTGTGCTTGAAGAGTATGAACATGCGAAAGCTCGTGGCGCAAAAATTTATGCAGAACTGGCAGGTTTTGGCATGAGTGGCGATGCGTATCATATGACGTCACCACCTGCTGATGGTGCAGGCGCAGCGTTGGCAATGAAAAATGCCATTAACGATGCTAAAGTTGATATTGCTAAAATTGGTTATATTAACGCTCATGGTACATCAACACCGGCCGGTGATATTGCTGAAACGAATGCGGTGAAATCTGTATTTGGCGACTTAGCAAATAGCGTCATGGTCGGGTCGACTAAGTCAATGACTGGTCATTTGTTAGGTGCGGCAGGTGCGGTAGAAGCCATCTTTAGTATCCAAGCTTTAGCGAATAATGCAGTTCCACCAACCATTAACTTAGATAACCCTGATGAAGGTTGTGATCTCGATTATATTGCGCATACAGCGCGTGATGTGAACTTAGAGTATGCACTGTGTAATTCATTTGGTTTTGGTGGCACTAATGGTTCATTAATCTTTAAAAAAGTTTAATGAACGTATAGTGGCAATTGCTATTGCTTGTTTATTCTAATAAATGTGAAATTTGTTGTAATAGCGCTTGAACTAACCGCACTAAGCCTGAATACTTAACCTAAGTATTCAGGCTTTTTTTATGGAAATTATGACCTTAAGTTTTGTTGATGATCACGCACTCGACGTTATTTCAATTTACGACCGTGGTTTGGCGTATGGGGATGGTTGTTTTACTACCGCTTTAATCCTTGATGGCGAAGTTGTTATGTTAAAGCAGCACTTAGCTCGCTTAACACAGCAGAGTCAAAGGCTAGGTTTACCTGACATTAATACCAGCTCAATTGCCGAGAAAATGTGCCATGTTAGTAAAGGTGTCAATAAAGGTGTTGTGAAAGTCATTGTGACTTGTGGCAGCGGTGGTCGCGGATATTCACGACTTGGCGCTTCTCACGCACAAGTTATTGTGAGCCGCCATGACTACCCAAACTTTTATGATCAATGGCAAAAATACGGCATCACCGTTGGCATTAGTGAGCAGCAATTAGGTATCAACCCTATGCTAGCCGGCTTAAAGCACTTAAATCGATTAGAGCAAGTGTTATTGAGGAAGGAACTAGACCAACGCTCAGAAGATGACTTATTGGTTACAGATATTAATGACAATATTATCGAATGCTGCAGCGCTAATGTCTTTTGGCGAAAAAATGGGCAATGGCATACACCTTCGTTAGCCAGTGCTGGTGTTTTAGGGGTAATGCGCGCGCGAATTATGAATTTAATTCCGGATATTTTGGTAGGAGACTACAGGCTAACGGATATAGATAATATCGATGCTATGTTTATTAGTAATGCTATTTTAGGTATAGTGCCAGTCAAAATCTTTAACTTAAAAGTATTAGATATTTCCTTGGTAGAAGATATTCAAAAACAATGCTTAACCTGCGATAGTTGATTACCCAATACATGACGATATCTATTCAAAGCTTACCAAAAATCATCCGTACAATAATGGCATTTGTTGCAGTTATGTTTGTGGTAACTAGCATTGCCATTATTACTTTAGTGTATACCGCACAAACGAAAATTCAACAAGCGATGGCAGTTGAAAAAATTGAACTGATTACAGTTGAAAAAGGCAGTTCGTTTAATCAGTTTTCAAAACAATTGGTCAAAAAAGGTTGGATCGAAAATCGCTTTTGGCTACGTAATTATGTGCGCTTTAACGCAGAGCTTGCAAACATAAAGTCAGGTACTTACCAAGTTATGCCTGAAACGCCACTTATTGATTTATTGAAAATGGTTGTCGCTGGAAAAGAACACCAATTTAGCATTACTTTTATTGAAGGAACATCAATAAAGCAATGGCTTGAACTACTCGCAAAAACTAAAAATATATCTCATAAATTACCGGCTGTTTTCAATGAAGGCGTAGCGAATGAATTTTCTGTTTCTTTTGTAAACAACGACGAAAAGATGCAGGCGCTAGCTATACTTGCCCAACAATTTAACATTACAAGTAAAAACCCTGAAGGTTACTTCTACCCTGATACTTATGCTTTCTCGCTGGGCGATTCAGACATTGCCATTCTTAGCAGGGCACATAATAAAATGCTGCAAGAACTTGATAAACGCTGGCAAAAACGCGATATCAACTTACCTTATAAAACGAAGCATGAAGCACTAACGATGGCGTCGATTATTGAAAAAGAAAGTGGCAAGTATGCTGAACATGAAATAATTGCCTCGGTTTTTGTCAACAGACTCCATAAAAAAATGCGTTTGCAAACCGATCCTACGGTTATTTATGGTTTAGGTGAAAACTATTATGGTGATATTAAATATAAGCACCTTCGCGATAAAACACCGTACAATACCCGAAAAATTAAAGGGCTTACGCCTACACCCATTGCTATGCCAGGCGAAAACGCACTAGATGCTGCATTTTCACCTGCAACAACAGAGTTTTTATATTTTGTCAGTAATGGCAATGGCGAACACATATTTTCTACTAACTTAGCCGATCACAATCGAGCCGTGACTAAGTATCAGCGTAAGAAAAAATAATTTTAGCTTTTAAATTAAGCAGTTAATCAAAGTATTTTGGAAAATTAAAGCATGAAAAAAGGTCAGTTTATTGTTGTTGAAGGTATTGAAGGTGCAGGAAAGTCATCGGCAATTAGCGTTATTGAAGCTGTTTTAGAAAAACACGGCATTCCTTATATAAAAACACGTGAGCCGGGCGGTACGCCATTGGCCGAATCATTACGTGATATTGTTAAGTCTGCTAGTCATGATGAAGTGTTGACGCAAGAAACTGAGCTATTACTAATGTATGCAAGTAGAAGCCAACTCTTAGCGAATAGAATTCTTCCGGCACTGGAACAAGGTACTTGGGTTATTGGCGATCGTCATGATTTATCTTCTCGTGCTTATCAAGGTGGCGGTCGACAATTTGATGATTCAATAATGAATGCCATTGCTGATGTTACCCTTAAAGGCTTTACACCTGATTTAACAGTGTATTTAGATCTTGCCCCTGAATTAGGCTTAGGCCGAGCTCAAGCGCGTGGTGAGCTTGACCGTATTGAACTAGAAAAAATTGAATTTTTTGAGCGAGTACGAAATAAATATCTTGAACTGGCAACAGCCTCACAAAGCACCGATATTATTGATGCGAGTCAGGCAATGGCTTCAGTGCATCAAGATGTGGCTCGTACTGTAGAAAGTTTTATTGCAAAAGAGCAAGGTTAATCAATGCAAGCCTGGCTTCAAACAACCCAACAGCAGCTTTCAAGGCAACTGCACGCCAACAAGTTGCCGCATGCTATATTGTTTTCTGGTGTAAAGGGAGCTGGGCATGAAGAGCTTGCCTTGTGGCTAACGCAAGTACTTTTATGCCAACATTATCATGTTGATAATCTAAATATATTACACGGCTGTAACCAGTGTAAAACGTGTCAGTTGTTTGCCAGTAATAGTTACCCTGATCATATAACCCTAAGTACAGATAAAGCGACGATAGGTGTTGATGAGGTTCGTAAACTCAGCCAGTTTTTTGAGAAAACAGCGCATATTGGCACTGCGAAAACCGCATGGGTTAAACAAGCAGATAGCATGACTATTTCAGCAGCTAACGCCTTGTTGAAAACTTTAGAAGAGCCAACAGCTAATAGCTTTATAATATTAACAACCAATAGCGTTGAAACCTTATTGCCAACAATCATAAGTCGATGTCAGCAATTTAAAATACGTCCGCCAGTGGGCGAAAACCTATTAGCTGAATTCTCTATAGGTGATGGTCAACACGTTACCTTACAACATAATCAGCAAAGTACTGATTTGTTTGCTAATCTTAGTCACTATAGTGAATTGTCTGATGCAAGTGTTGCCAACGACTTTCAAACATTTCGTAACAATATCAAACAGTACCTATGCTATCATGCACACAGGGCTGAATTGCTTAAAGCACTTGTTGATAATAACAATGCAATGCGTTGGTTTGAGAAAGTCATTGTTGACTTAACGCGCGAACAATGGCGTTGGGAATTGAGTGCACAAAGTGATTTAGAAATGAATTTAGGTACCGAAAAACTTTGGCAAATTTACCGTTTAATACAAACTGCGAATATGAAATTGAAAACACTAGTACAAGTGAACAGACAATTTTTAAGTGAAAAGCTTCTGGTTGATATCAGCCAGATAGTGAATAGCGCAGAGGGCTAGTTTTGGAAAACATCCGGCTTGAATTTATTACCGATCGCGACTTGTATCAGTCGTATATGCCTTTTATGAAAAAGGGCGGATTGTTTATACGTACCACTGAACATATAGAATTGGCAACCGATGTTAAATTAATTGTCACATTGCCTGATTCTTTAGAACCATCTGAAGTGATTGGTAAAGTATCTTGGATCACGCCAATTGGTGTACAAAGCGGTACACCAGCGGGCATTGGCGTCAGCTTTATTAGCGACCCAGATAATATTCGTAGTCAAATAGATAAAGCTATTGGTCGTTTACTCAATTCTTCTGATCCCACCTTATCAATGTAAGAAAATAGCGATATATTTTCTGACGGTAGTACTGGCTAATCTGTTCTTCATCATTAGATAAAACGCTAAAAATAATAATTGTATAATAAAATAACACTTTCGTGTGGAGTAACCTTGTGTTTATAGATTCCCATTGTCATTTAGATAGATTAAAACTTGAAGAATTTGATAATAATTTAGATAACGTCGTTAACGCGGCACTTGCAAATAACGTCAACACACTTTTATGCGTCAGTGTGACGCTAGAAGAATTTCCATCGATGGTTGAGAAAACAGCTAAGTATGACAATGTTTGGCTAACCTGTGGTGCACACCCACTAAATCAAGATGATGAAATAAACCCAGAGCAATTGCGCGAATTGGCGACAAATCCAAGAGTTGTTGCAATTGGTGAAACAGGCTTAGATTATTTTTACGCACCAGAAACTAAGCAAGTTCAATTAGATTCTTTTCGTAAACACGTACGTGTTGCCAATCAATTGAACAAGCCATTAATTATTCATACTCGAGATGCTCAGGAAGATACGTTAGCAATATTACGTGAAGAGCATGCAGAAAATGTTGGCGGCATATTACACTGTTTTACCGAAAGCTGGGAAATGGCAGAGCAAGCAATCGCTATGGGTTTTTATATTTCATTCTCAGGTATCGTCACCTTTAAAAATGCCAGTGCATTGAGAGAAGTGGCAAAGAAAGTGCCTAGTGACAGATTTCTTATTGAAACCGATGCACCTTACCTTGCGCCAGTGCCACACCGTGGTAAACAAAACCAACCAGCCTACGTTGTTGAAGTTGCTAAACACCTTGCTAGCATTCGTGGCACATCTGTTGCTGAAATTGCTAAGCAATCAACTGATAACTTCCATCGTTTATTTACGCAAACTAAAGCGTAATATTTACTAGAGCATATACAGGGAAGATTATTAGTAGGTTATTTAGAATAAAGGCATAAAAATAGCCCAAAATCACTGCTGATTTTGGGCTCAGGGGATGGCTCAAAAGGAGATGAGCCTGCGCTAATAAACTGTCAAATTAAATTAACGATAACCATTAAAATCTAAACTACTTTAAAAATGACTCTACTAATTAATCATAGAGTTAAACGTTGCGAGCAACAGGTTGATAAGTAACCTGTAGAACTAAGTGTAGTGTAAGCTTATTTAAATGCAAAAATATTTTTTAATTATTTATCTTGTTGTAAAATAAAGGTTTTGATTTTATTTCTGTTCTGTTGATTTGACCATCTGAAAAGGTTCTCCACCGCTTGTGTACTGCTTTTGCACAGTTTTTACACAGCTAAGAATGGTTCGTTTGTTAGGTAATATTCTTTTTGTGTGTCATGATATTTTCATAATAAAAATAACTTAATTAGTATAAGAGAGTAGGTTTGTTAAATCGTATTTGGAGTGGATTTTTCTTTGTTGCATTTATTTCTGCGCTAATACAGTGGTTGGCTTTTGATCAGGCACTAATATTTGAGCAAATCGTCAATGCTATTTTTGATATGTCAAAAGTGACCGTTGATATTGCGATTGGCTTAATTGGCGTTTTAAGTTTTTGGCTTGGCATGATGAAAATTGCTGAGCATGCTGGCATTATTGACAAGCTTGCTCAAATTATTTCGCCATTATTTACTCGTTTAATGCCAGGAGTACCAAAAGGTCATCCTGCGATTGGCTCGATGACCATGAATTTATCGGCTAATTTTCTTGGTTTAGATAATGCAGCGACGCCGCTAGGGCTAAAAGCGATGCAAGACTTACAATCGCTAAACACCGAAAAGAACACGGCAACTAACGCTCAAATATTATTTCTAGTGTTAAACACATCTTCTGTAACGTTATTTCCAATTACCGTTTTTGTTTACCGAGCTCAACAAGGTGCGTTGAACCCAACAGACGTGTTTGTGCCTATTTTATTGGCGACAACAGCATCTACACTGGCAGGTTTATTTGCCGTTGCTTTTGTGCAAAAAATAAAACTCTACCAGCAAACCGTTATGCTATACCTTTCTGCAGGAATTGCCTTAATAGGTGGTGTAGCAGCATACTTTGCTACATTAAGTGCTGAATTATTAGCACAGCAATCATCTTTGATGGGCAATTTATTGATTTTTTCAACGCTGATAAGCTTCATCTTTTTTGCTTTAAAGCGACAAGTAAATGTCTACGACAGCTTTATAGAAGGGGCGAAACAGGGCTTTGAAACTAGCATAAAACTAATTCCCTACTTATTAGCAATGTTGTGTGCCATTGGTGTATTCAGAGCAAGTGGCGCATTAGATCTTATCGTGGAAGCAATTAGAACAGCGGTTAACTACTTTAATGCCGATACAAGATTTGTTGATGCACTGCCAACGGCATTTATGAATCCGTTGAGTGGCTCGGGTGCTAGGGCGATGATGATAGAAACCATGAATACTCATGGTGCAGATTCTTTTGCTGGACGTTTGGCCTCAATTGTACAAGGTTCAACAGAAACGACCTTTTACGTATTAGCGGTTTATTTTGGTTCAGTAGGAATACGTTATAGCCGACATGCATTAGCGTGTGGCCTGATTGCCGACTTTGCAGGTATCAGCGCCGCAATTGCTGTTTGCTATTGGTTTTTTGGTTAGGCATTTAGTTCATCAAGTGTTTAAAGTAAACGGTATGAAAATTCTTATATAGTTATTTTCATGCCGTAAAACTACTGTGTAGTTTTCTCTGATGCTTCCCTCATCGAATTTGAAGCGGTCGTTATTTTATGGCGCTTTGCTCCCTGACTTTATATTGTCGACAGTTTAAATAACTGCTGCGAATTACTAACATTCTTATTTTATCTAGCTTTCCTAAACTTATCGCCCTGATTTTATTGTTCAATAACAGTTACCTATAACGTTTTAGTTTACTTTTAATGCCTACTCTATATAAGTTTGATGACGTTTTTACGACTAATGTCTAGTGTTTATTGTCGACAATGTGATTGTTTTTACATTGACTAATGACGATAAAACGCTATTATTAGTTCAATATTTTCAAATATGTCGACAATAATGGCTTTAGACAATCCAACCACACAAGCAGTAGTTACTACCGCAGATAAAGTGTTCGATCAAATGCTGCATGCAATTGTTGAAGGCACAATAAAAGCCGGCAGTAAAATCAGTGAGCCCGAGCTAGCAAAGCACTATGAAATTAGTCGTTCAACATTGCGAGAAGCGCTAAATCGTCTTGAGAAATGTCATTTAATTGAGCGTAAAGCCAATGTCGGTTCACGTGTAGTGGAATGCTCAATTGCCGGTTTGTTAGAAATTTATGTTGTACGAGAAGCACTTGAAGGCATGGCATGTCGGCAAGCGGCAATTAACATGACTGATGATGAAATTATCGAAATGAAATCGATGCTTGCACAGCACGCAAATTCTAAGGCTTTACGTGATGGTGTTTCTTACTACCAAGAAGAAGGCGATTTAGACTTTCATTATAAGGTCATTTTAGGCAGTCATAATCAGCAATTAATTAACATTTTATGCGGGCAATTATATCACCTTGTTCGTATGTACCGATGCCAGTTTGGCATGAACAGCCCACGTGCGACTAAAGCATTTGATGAACATTCCCGCATTATCGATGCTATCGCTGATAGGGATGGTGAATTAGCAGAAATGCTAATGAGACGTCATATCGCCGCATCAAGAAAAAATATTGAAAACAAGATTAGTCAGCAACTATAACGTCACAATATATAGAACGTTTTAGTTAATTTATTACCACATTTATCATTTAAAAAGGACAACGATATGTCTACACCATTATCTTCAAACAACCTGTCTCCGGGCGCGAAGTTTCGCCAAGCATTAGTGAATAATAAACCGCTACAAGTTGTCGGTACTATTAATGCTTATTGCGCAATGATGGCAGAGCAACTGGGCCACCAAGCTATTTACTTATCTGGCGGCGGCGTCGCAAATGCTTCTTACGGCTTACCTGATTTAGGGATGACATCATTAAACGATGTTGTTGCTGATGTACAACGTATTACAGCAGCTTCAAGCTTGCCGTTACTCGTTGATATTGATACTGGTTGGGGTGGGGCTTTTAATATTGCGAAAACTATCCGTGATATGGAAAAAGCAGGCGCTGCAGCGGTTCATCTTGAAGATCAAGTTGCGCAAAAGCGTTGTGGTCATCGTCCAAATAAAGAAATCGTTTCAACCCAAGAAATGGTTGACCGTATTAAAGCGGCTGTTGATGCCCGTACCGACGCTGACTTTTTCATAATGGCGCGTACAGACGCTTTCGCTCAAGAAGGTTTAGAAGCGGCACTTGAACGTGCTAAAGCTTACGTTGCTGCAGGTGCTGATGGTATTTTTGCTGAAGCGGTTAAAACTGAAGAACATTACCGTGCTTTTACACAGGCACTTGATGTTCCTGTATTAGCAAATATTACCGAATTTGGCCAAACTGAATTATGGAATAAAGCACAATTAGGTGAGTGGGGCTGCGCCATGGTGCTTTACCCATTATCAGCATTTAGAGCCATGAACAAAGCCGCTGAATCGGTTTACAAAACCTTATTGGCTGATGGTGATCAAAAAGCTGAAATTGATAACATGCAAACCCGCATGGATTTATATGATTACTTGGGTTACCACGATTACGAGCAAAAGCTAGACGTTTTATTTTCTGAAGGTAAGAACAAGTAATTATTTTTACCGTTGCAATAAACATAATAATACTAAAACTAATTTTAACCCTTGATAACAATGCTTTGTTTTAAATTTGCGGGTTATCGATGGAATAGAGGAAAGAATGATGAGTGATAAAAACGTTTCAGAGAAGAAAATAGGTGGTGCAGGATTACGTGGCCAAAGTGCCGGCGAAACAGCATTATGTACAGTAGGTAAATCAGGCAGCGGCTTAACTTATTGTGGTTACGATGTAGCAGATTTGGCTGAAAACGCGACATTTGAAGAAGTGGCTTACTTACTTTTTAATGGCGAATTGCCAAATGCAGCAGAACTAGCTGATTATAAAACTGAATTAATGGCGATGCGTGACTTACCGCAAGCATTAAAAGAAGTATTAAAATTAATTCCAGCAGATGCACATCCAATGGATGTTATGCGCACAGGTTGTTCTTTTTTAGGTAACCTTGAGCCAGAAAATGATTTCTCCCAGCAGCGACAAGCAGCTAACCGTTTGTTAGCAGCGTTTCCAGCCATTATGTGTTACTGGTACAAATACAGCCATGATAATGTTGAAATTGATTGTGTTACTGAAGAAGCATCATTAGGTGGACATTTCTTACGTTTATTAAACGGCACAACACCGTCTGATCAACATCGTCGTGTTATGGATGTATCTTTAATCTTGTATGCTGAGCATGAATTCAATGCGTCTACTTTTACAGCACGTGTTTGTGCGTCAACACTATCAGATATGTTCTCTTGTGTTACAGGTGCTATTGGTACCTTACGTGGACCATTACATGGTGGCGCAAACGAAGCCGCAATGGACATGATTGAATCATTTAAATCTCCTGCTGATGCTAAAGAGCAAATGGCTGGTATGTTAGAGCGTAAAGAAAAAATCATGGGCTTTGGTCATGCAATTTACCGTACCTCTGATCCTCGTAATGTCATTATCAAAGCTTGGTCTGAAAAATTAGCGACTGAAAATGGAGATACTTCACTATATGACATTTCTGTGGCTTGTGAAGAGTTTATGTGGGACACGAAAAAATTATTCTGTAATGCCGACTTTTTCCATGCTTCTACCTATAACTACATGGGTATTCCAACGAAATTATTTACGCCTATTTTTGTTTGTTCACGCTTAACGGGCTGGGCTGCGCATGTTATGGAACAAAGAGATAACAACCGTATTATTCGTCCTTCTGCCGATTATACCGGTGCTGAACCACGTAAAGTTAATGCGATCTCAGAACGGTAGGTAAGACTTGCTCTTTGCTTCTACTTCAGCGTCAGGAAATCAATACATATACTTATATGCTCAAATTTCCTTCCTCGAACTAGAAGCAAACTTTGTCGTCTAGCATCTATGTTAGACAAGAGAAAATCGAATTTAGATATAAAGGCGAATTCATTTATTGCAGTTCGCCTTTATAGTAAAACAAAGAATATGGAATAAATGATGAATTACGATTATCGCAAACCCTTGCCAGGTTATAAAATTAATGGTTCAACAATAGATTTCTTTGATACGCGAGCAGCTATTGAAGCTATTACACCTGGAAGCTACGCAAAGCTGCCTTATACCTCTCGTGTATTAGCAGAGCAATTAGTGAGAAAGTGCGACCCAACTGCACTTACCGATTCATTAAAACAACTTATTGATGTTAAGCAAGAGCTTGATTTTCCATGGTACCCAGCGCGTGTGGTATGTCATGACATTTTAGGTCAAACGGCATTAGTTGATCTTGCAGGCCTTCGTGACGCTATTGCAGAGCAAGGTGGTGATCCATCAAAAGTTAACCCTGTTGTACCAACACAGTTAATTGTGGATCACTCTTTGGCAGTAGAAGCGCCGGGTTTTGACCCTGAAGCCTTTGATAAAAACCGCGCCATTGAAGATCGTCGAAACGAAGATCGCTTTAAGTTTATTGAGTGGACAAAAACAGCTTTTAAAAACATTGATGTCATACCTGCTGGTAACGGCATTATGCATCAAATTAATCTCGAGAAAATGTCACCGGTTATTCAAGCTCGTGATGGAGTTGCTTTCCCTGATACTTGTGTTGGTACCGATTCTCATACCCCACACGTTGACGCTTTAGGTGTTATCGCGATTGGTGTTGGTGGCTTAGAAGCTGAAACCGTAATGCTGGGTCGTCCGTCTATGATGCGCTTACCTGATATTATTGGTGTTAAGTTAACGGGTAAACGTGCACCAGGTATCACAGCGACCGATATGGTACTTGCGATCACTGAATTTTTACGTAATGAAAAAGTTGTTTCAAGCTATTTAGAATTCTTCGGTGAAGGTACTAAAGATTTAACTATTGGTGACCGTGCAACTATCTCAAATATGACACCAGAGTATGGTGCATCAGCAGGCATGTTTTATATAGATGAACAAACTATTGATTACTTAAAGCTAACAGGTCGTGAGCCTGAGCAAGTTGAATTAGTTGAAACATACGCCAAACATACAGGTTTATGGGCTGATGATTTAGTTGAAGCACAATACCCACGAGTTATTGAATTTGACTTATCAACGGTATGTCGTAATTTAGCCGGTCCATCAAACCCACATCGTCGCTTAGCAACAGCTGATTTAGTGTCAAAAGACATTGCTAAAAATTTAGACGAATGTAAAGCGCAAGAAGCCAATGGTGAAATGCCAGACGGTGCAGTAATCATTGCTGCAATCACGTCTTGTACCAACACCTCTAATCCTCGCAACGTAGTTGCAGCAGGTTTAGTTGCCAAGCGTGCAAACGAGTTAGGGCTTGTACGTAAACCTTGGGTCAAGTCGTCATTTGCTCCGGGTTCAAAAGTTGCAAAGCTTTACTTAGAAGAAGCGGGTTTATTACCTGAAATGGAAAAACTTGGCTTTGGTATTGTCGGTTACGCATGTACCACGTGTAACGGTATGTCGGGGGCATTAGATCCAAAAATTCAACAAGAAATAATTGACCGCGACTTATACTCAACAGCCGTATTATCAGGTAACCGTAACTTTGATGGTCGCATTCATCCGCACGCCAAACAAGCTTTCTTGGCTTCGCCGCCTTTAGTTGTTGCTTATGCACTTGCCGGTACCATGCGTTTTGATATTGAAAAAGACGTACTTGGCCAAGACCAAAATGGTAATGATATTACCTTGAAAGATATCTGGCCATCAGATGAAGAGATTGACGCAATTGTTGCTTCGGCAGTAAAGCCTGAGCAATTTAAAAAAATCTACACACCTATGTTTGATTTAGGTGCGTTTGAGCCAGCTGAAAGCCCATTATACGACTGGGATCTTAAGAGTACTTATATCCGTCGTCCTCCTTATTGGGAAGGCGCATTAGCGGGCGAACGTACCATGAAAGGGATGCGTCCATTAGCAGTACTTGGTGACAACATCACTACCGATCATTTATCGCCAAGCAACGCTATTCAGTTAAACAGTGCTTCAGGTGCATACCTTGATAAAATGGGTGTTCCACACGAAGACTTTAACTCATACGCAACTCACCGCGGTGATCATGAAACAACACAACGTGCCACATTCGCTAATCCGAAATTGTTCAATGAAATGTGTCGTGATGAAAATGGTGAAGTCAAGCAAGGTTCATTAGCGCGTATTGAGCCTGAAGGAACTGAGTCTCGTATGTGGGAAGCTATCGAAACTTACATGGAACGCAAGCAGCCATTAATCATCATCGCTGGTGCTGATTACGGTCAAGGTTCATCACGTGACTGGGCAGCAAAAGGTGTTCGTTTAGCAGGTGTTGAAGTGATTGTTTCAGAAGGTTTTGAGCGTATTCACCGTACTAACTTAATTGGTATGGGGGTTTTACCACTTGAATTTACCCAAGGTGACACACGTAATACTTATAACATTGACGGTACAGAAACTTATGATGTTGTTGGTACTACAGCACCAGGTGGTGCAATGACTGTTGTTATGACGCGTAAAAATGGTGAAGTTATTGAAATTCCTGTGAAGTGTCGTTTAGATACTGCTGAAGAAGTTACTGTATATAACGGCGGTGGGGTATTACAAAAATTTGCCACCGATTTCTTAAAGTCTAATGCCTAAACGTTTATTTTCTAATGACAGTTGCGTTGACTGTACTCACTTGGTAAACCAAGCTCTGTGCAGTCGCTTTGCTCTCAATATAAATAATTCGTTTAGACATAAAACTTAATTGATTCAAATTTAAAATGGCACATTGTTCTAAAAGATAATGTGCCATTTTTCGATTCATGGATGAATCTACTGAGAATTTCCATGGATGGTTTAAATTCTGTGTAAGAAAAAATAAAAAGGAGAGAGCAAATGGCTTTCGTACCTCAAGTAAAGATTCCAGCCACGTATATTCGTGGTGGCACATCAAAAGGTGTATTTTTCAATTTAACTGACTTGCCTGAGCGTTGTCAGGTGCCGGGTGAAGCACGTGATAATATGCTTTTACGCGTAATTGGCTCGCCAGATCCATACGGTAAACAAACCGATGGTATGGGCGGTGCTACTTCAAGCACCAGTAAAACAGTTATCCTTGCTAAAGCGACAGTTGCAGATCATGATGTTGATTATTTGTTTGGCCAAGTGGCTATTGATAAAGCCTTTGTTGATTGGTCAGGCAATTGTGGCAACTTAACTGCTGCTGTTGGCTCATTTGCCATCAGTAATGGCTTAGTTGAAGCGAGCCGAGTTCCTGAGAATGGCATTTGTGTTGTTCGTATATGGCAAAAAAACATCTCGAAAACCATTGTTGCCCATGTACCAATAACCAATGGCGAAGTACAAGAAACCGGTGACTTCGAACTTGATGGCGTAACCTTCCCTGCCGCAGAAGTGCAAGTTGACTTTGTTGCGCCCGTTGACCCTTCAGAAGCGATGTTTCCAACCGGTAACGTAGTTGATGAATTAGCGGTGCCGACCCATATTTCCGAAACAGGTAGTTTGGCTGTTACTATGATCAGCGCGGGTATTCCAACTATTTTCTTAAATGCTGAAGATATTGGTTACACGGGAACTGAATTACAAGATGCGATTAATAATGACGAAGCGGCACTTGCTCGCTTTGAAACTATTCGTGCTTATGGCGCAGTAAAAATGGGCTTAATCAAAGATATTGGCGAAGCAGCAGGTCGTCAACATACACCCAAAGTAGCTTTTGTTACTACTGCGCAAGAATATACATCTTCAAGTGGTAAAGCGATTGCGTCAAATGAAATAGATTTACACGTGCGCGCTTTATCTATGGGGAAACTACACCATGCCATGATGGGCACGGCTGCAGTAGCCATTGGCACTGCTGCGGCTATTCCTGGCACTTTAGTTGCTCTTGCCGCGGGCATAACTGCGGATGGGGATGGACCTAAATCAGTAACCTTTGGTCACCCGTCAGGAACATTAAAGGTCGGTGCTGAAGCTGAAAAAGTTAATGATGCTTGGACTGTAAAAAAAGTAAGTATGAGCCGAAGTGCTCGCGTATTAATGGAAGGTTGGGTACGTATCCCTGGTGATTCATTTTAAGTCGATGTAAAGCTTTGTAATGCTCACTTGTTGCAGAAGTAGTGAAAATTTAAGCGCGAATAGCTAGTTATAGTGTTCGCGCTTTTTGTTAACTATGTTTTGTACACAAAATAAAAGCAAGCAAAGTGTCTTTTTAGCCATTATTATAGAAATACTCTAAGTGACTTTAAGCCTATTTGGCTTGAATATGTTTATTAAATAATTTAATTAAGGCCTGATATGCGTTCAATACTTTTATTTTTGATTTGTCTAATGTCATTTAACGTTAGTGCGAATGTCATCATTTTTCCTGAAAATATTACTGTACTCAGCGTTAATGGTATTGAACAATCAAACAACTTTTTTGCTCGAGAAACCCAGATTGAATTTTCTACTGGAAATCAAGTTGTCGTATTAAAGTATCAAGATTTATTTGAAGGTGACGATGACCACACGAATGTTAAGTCTAAGCCATTTGTTGTGCTATTTAATTTAAGTGAATCATTGAACGCTAAAGATAGAATTGCGGTCGTTACCCCGAATATAGAGGAGTTGAGGCAAGCAAAAGCGTTTGCTAAAAATCCTAAAGTTAAATTACTAATGGGAAGTGGAAAAGAAATTGCTAGTGTTAATCAATCTTTAATCAAATTTAATGCACAAGGTCAGTTTGCAAAGCTGGCCCATAATAAATCAGCAAAGTTAAATGACAATGTTATTGCGAATAGCCAAACAAGCAATAAGCATAATATGCTAAAGGAAAAATGTCCTGAAAATGGGCAGCAAGCACCTGATGTATCAAACATTGGGCGATTAAAGTGCTTATGGAACAAAGCTAATAAAGCTGAGAAAGAGGCTTTCATCTATTATGTTTTGGCTGAGCAACAATCAGTTATACAAACGTTGAAAAAGGACAAATAGGAGCACGCAATGCGTTTAGTTATTATTTTATTAATATTGTTTAACTCGATGGCTTATGGCGAAAGTTATCAACAACTATCAACTGTAAATGGTGTAGAAGTAATAGGTTTTGGGCAGGCAAATGTACAAACATCAACTCATTTGCTTGATGTTGTAGTTAGTGAGCGCAGTGGTAGTGCGATAAAAGCAAGTCAAAGCATCGAATACAAAACAAAGTTGATTAACCAATTTGTCGATAAAAACGTTAATAGTATAAAAATTAACTCTATCAGCTCGCTGACATTAAACATGAATTACCCAAGTTTAAACAACACCATTGATGATGTGGATTTTTTCACTAAGCTACCCAATAAACGAGCAGTGAAAATTAACACTAAACTACCCCCTGAACACAATGGTAATGGGTACAAAAGTAATACTAATAATGCGGTAATCGAAGCAAGTTTGCATATGGTGATTAGGGTTACTGACATTGATGCATATCAACGCTTAATTGATTACTTAATGAAGGTTGGCGTAAATGATGTACAAACGATGGGTATTTCTCGAGTAGAGCATCAAATGCTATACCAGCAAGCACTTAATAATGCCTTGGCAGATGCCAAGTTTAAAGCCAAAAAAATGGTTAATCACCTTGATATTTCCTTAGCTGAAGTGATTGCCGTGCAAGAAATGAATGTCGAAAAAAGTTATTTTTATGATGAAGCAGATAAATTGAAAAATTACGCCCATAATGAACAACAAAGTGACGAACGAGTAGTAAATGCGCAGGTAAAGGTTATATTTGCCATTAAACCGCGCTAAATTCGTCATATAATTACGATTTGTAGTCGATAGCACTTTAATTTATTGTGCTATCGAGGTATGTTATGCGCTTTTATCTTTGGCAGTATTATTAATGACTAAAAATACCTTTTATCAAGAATTATACACTCAAGTAGAAGCGTTAATTAGCGATGAATCGGACGTAATTGCCAATATGGCAAACGTGAGTGCTTTATTATTTGAACAATTAACACAAGTTAATTGGGTAGGTTTCTATCGTTTGGTCGATAATGAACTTGTACTTGGACCATTTCAAGGTAAAGTTGCCTGTATTCGTATACCCGTTGGTCGTGGCGTTTGTGGTACTGCTGCGGGTGATAACGTTACTCAACGTATTGACGATGTGCATGCGTTTGATGGTCATATTGCCTGCGATGCAACGAGCAACGCAGAGATTGTTATTCCTGTAACGTTAAATGGCAAAGTAATGGCTGTACTTGATATCGACAGCACAGCATTTAATCGGTTTGATAGTGATGACCAAGTGGGTTTAGAAAAGATAATTAGTTTATTTGAAAATATCATGATCAAGCATGGCGTGGTAAACTAATGAAAGAGATTGTTGTCATTCATGACTATTTAGTCTCAGAAGCCGTAGTAGGTGACTGGGAAGGGCAAGAAGAAATTGTTGCTGAGCGTATCAACGAAATTTATCATACCGTTTATGACTTAGCAGAAGAAGATATTGCGCCAGAGATTTTAGAGCAGTTGCTTGCTTTGGTGTGGGATACGTGGATAGGGCAAGAAGCCTTAGCCGAAATTGAAAGTGAAGATATTTATGATTGGTGCCGACATTTGTTGGAAAATCGAGAGCAATATCTTTCAGAACAGAGCTAAAAATTTTTAAAAGTTGTATTTATGGAATCTAAAACAGAAAGTGAAGTAAAAGTAGCCGCGGAAGCACCTGTAGAAACAACAGAAAATGCTGAAGTTGAAGTGAAACGTATTAGCACAAAGGAAATTATTGCTTATTTAGCTGAAAAATTTCCTGCTTGTTTTTCAACAGAAGGTCATGCAAAGCCACTTAAAATTGGTATTTTTCAAGATCTTGCTGAAAAATTAGCTGAAGATGAAACGGTGAGCAAAACACGTTTACGTCAAGCGTTAAGACATTACACTAGCAGCTGGCGTTATTTGAAAGCTATCAAAATGGGTAGTTTTCGAATTGACATCGATGGTAATGACTCTGCAGAGATTGATCAGGAACAAGCTGATTATGCGAGCAAAACCTTAAAAGAGAGCCAAGAAAAATTTGGTAACAAAAACGGTAAAGATAAAGTTGCGAAAAAACCTTATAAAGGCAATGCTAATAAGGGAACTAAACCTGTAAAGAAAGACTCTACAGATAATAGTCGCAAAGAAAAGTTTAATGCTGTTAAATCAGCTAAACGTGCACCGAAAGCCGTTGTTAAGCTTAAACCTGTCGAAACAAGTAATGTTGTTGTTGGCAAACATATCAAAGTACAGCTTGGACAGTCATCAATGGATGCTGTGATTACTGAAGTTTCAGGTAATGATGTTAGCGTACAATTAAACTCTGGTATGGTTGTTAAAACACAAGTTAAAAATATATTTACTGAATAAATTTGGAGTATGTGTATGCATAAATTTTGTCGTATAGCTATTGCAGTATCATTATCAATTTCCGGTTTAACGGCATTTGCCGAAACCAAGGAAGAAAATGTAAACCTTCCGATACTGGCTCCAGAGAGCCAACATGCAACGTCAACAAAGCGAATTACGGCACAATTTACCCGTGCACACTACAAGCAAATTAAAATAGACGATAGTTTATCAGAGCAAATTTTTGATCGTTATATTAAGCAGCTTGATTACGCACGTAATGTATTTCTTGCTGCTGATGTTCAAGGTTTTGAACAGTATCGTGACGATTTTGATACCGTTATCGCTCGTGGTAAATTAGATGTTGCTTATCAAATTTATAACTTGAATTTACAACGCCGATTAGAGCGTTATGAGTTTGCGTTAAGCCTACTAGAAAATGAAGCCCCGTTTAATTTTGAACTTGAAGAGTCATATAATTTTGACCGCGAAGATGCAGAACGTGCAGCATCTGTTGCTGAGTTAAACGAACTATGGCGTAAAAAAGTTAAATATGACGCGCTAAACTTAACCTTAGCGGGTAAAGAGTGGCCTAAAATTCAAGAAGTGCTGGGCAAACGTTACCGTTATGCTATTAAACGCTTGAAGCAAAGTGAAAGTGAAGATGTTTTTCAAGTTGTGATGAACAGCTTTGCCCGTGTTGTTGAGCCTCATACTTCATATTTATCCCCACGTAATGCTGAACGTTTCCAAATGGAAATGAATTTATCACTAGAAGGTATTGGTGCAGTATTACGTGCTGAAGAAGACTATACTGTTATTCAAAGTGTAGTTTCTGGCGGTCCTGCTGATAAATCAAACGAATTAAAGCCTAAAGATCGTATTGTTGGCGTATCACAAGACAACAAAGATTTTGTCGATGTGATCGGCTGGCGTCTTGATGATGTAGTTGAATTAATTAAAGGTCCAAAAGGCAGCAAAGTGCGTTTGCAAGTACTTGGTGCTGAGTCTGAAGATGACAGTAGCATTAAAGTGGTATCAATTGTTCGTGACACCATTAAGCTTGAAGACCGTGCTGCTAAATCAGAAGTATATTTTGATAAGAAGGGTGATGAGAATAGTAAAAAATTAGGTGTTATAACCATTCCTAGTTTTTACAACAACCTTTCACGCGATGTTAAATTGGAAATCGCTAAGCTTAAAGAAGACAACGTAGAAGGCATTATTGTCGACTTACGTGGTAATGGTGGTGGTTCATTAACTGAAGCAACACTATTAACCGGCTTATTTATTGATAAAGGCCCCGTAGTACAAGTACGTGACGGAGCGAATCGAGTACAAGTAAACAGCGATAAAGACGGTGTTAGTTTTTATGATGGGCCATTAACTGTAATGGTTGATCGTTACAGCGCTTCAGCTTCAGAGATATTCTCTGCGGCGATTCAAGATTATGGTCGTGGCGTTATCGTTGGCGAACATACCTTTGGTAAGGGAACTGTTCAGCAGCATCGTGGTTTAGGTCGTGTGTATGACTTATATGATAACCCGTTTGGTAGCATTCAGTTTACTATCGCAAAATTTTACCGCATTAATGGTGGCAGCACGCAGCACCGTGGTGTATTGCCAGATATCGAATTTCCTTCTGCCGTAGATCCAGCTGACTGGGGCGAAAGCAAAGAAGAAAATGCTTTACCGTGGGATCAAATTCCAAAAGCTCGCTATAACAAGCTTAATGATATTAGCCAGGACTTAAGTTACTTAAATTCATTACATAGCTCTCGTGTTAAAGAAAACCAAGAATTTAATTATTTATTATCTGATATCGCAGAATACAAAACCGAAAAAGACGATAAAAAAATTTCGCTGAACCTAGTGCAAAGAAAAGCGAAAAGAGAAGAGCGTAAAGCGAAACAGCTAAAACGTGCTAATGAACGTTTGGTCTTAATGGGTAAAGAAAAAGTAACTGATTTAGAAGATTTACCTGATGATTTAGAAGCGTTAGATCCATTTTTAGATGAAACCGCTAAAATCACTTTTGATTTAGTTTCATTAGGTAAAGTTGCAAAAAAATAAATTGATTTCATGCGATTAATAAAAGCCACCTAAGGGTGGCTTTTTATTGCGTTAACTATAAAAACTGTTAATATTTTTTAATTACAATTGCTGCATAATTATTCTTGTATACCTTGTAAATAAAGGGCTGCTTAGTTGTTAATCGAAAGATAAAACTTGCACTATGTGCCAACAGTCGGCATGTTAACTAGCACAAAAACATAATCACTATAATAACTAAGATAATAAGGTGTAAATTTATCTATGTCTGATCCTCATTCATTACGACAACCGTCAATGCTCGATGCCTCTATTCCAATTGTTGCGTTAATTGCCATGTTGGCGGCAGCCGTTACTTTTTTTGGCGATAACTCTTCTTACGGACCAAACCAGATAGCTTTACTTGCGAGTATGGGTATAGCCATCATTATTGGGCTGAAAAATGGTGCTACTTGGGTCGAAATCGATAAAGCCATTGTTAAAGGTATTTCATTATCTTTAAGCGCAATTTTGATTCTCTTATCAGTTGGCGCGTTAATAGGTACTTGGCTATTGTCAGGTACTGTGCCAACTATGATCTACTATGGCTTAAAAATATTAGACCCAACATGGTTTTATGCTGCTTCATGTATTATTTGTGGCGTTGTTGCCATGAGTATCGGTAGTTCATGGACGACGGCAGCAACCATAGGTGTGGCGTTACTTGGTATAGCTCAAGGCTTAGGTCTTTCACCAGAAATAACCGCAGGTGCAGTCATCTCTGGTGCCTATTTTGGTGATAAAATTTCACCGCTATCTGAAACAACTAACTTGGCACCAGCGGTTGCTGGTAGTGAGTTGTTTGCCCATATTCGTTATATGCTATGGACAACCGTTCCTTCTATTATTACTGCGTTAATATTATTTGTTATTTTAGGATTAACTGAAACAGCCACTGCTAGCGACAATTCTATTGCTGTATTGAATGACCAACTTGCCAGTCAGTTCCATCTTAGTATTTTTAACCTTATACCCTTAGTCGTATTATTGGGCTTAGCAATTAAAAAGGTGCCAGCGTTCCCTGCTGTATCTATTGGTGCATTAATGGGAGCACTTTGGGCGATACTTTTCCAGCAAGACTTAATTGCACGTTTATCGGCTGATGGTTTAGATGCAATGACTGCTAATGTAACGGTAGTTTGGAGCGCGTTTTATGACGGTGTAGCGATTGAAACGGGTAATGATGAGTTGAATAAGCTACTTAGTGGTGGCGGCATGGCAAGTATGTTGAATACCATTTGGCTTATTATGTGTGCTTTAAGTTTTGGTGCCGTTTTAGAGCATTTAGGTATGCTGCGTAAATTTGTTAATGTCATATTAAAGTCTGCTAAATCTACTGGTAGCTTAATAGCCAGCACAGTTTGTACTTGTATTGGTACTAACTTAATTACTGCTGATCAATATATGTCAATTGTAATGCCAGGTCGTATGTATAAGGAAGAATACCAACGTCGCGATTTAGACCCTGTAGTCTTAAGTAGAACATTAGAAGATTCGGGAACCATTACTTCGCCGCTTATCCCATGGAATACTTGTGGTGCTTATATGTACGGCGTATTATTGGTTAATCCATTTGACTATATTTTTTACTGTTTCTTTAACTTGATCAATCCAATATTAGCGGTTGTTTACGGTTTTATTGGCTTTAAAATTAAAAAAATAGTGACAAATAAATAAAATATTTTCAAAATTAATAAATATTCATAAAGCCTGTTTACCGCAGGCTTTTTAATTTCTATTATTGCTGTTCTGTTGCAATAATAATAAAAGTACCTTGTTAAGGATTTTCATGAGTGATTTTACCCCACGCTATTTGGCTGACTACAGCGAATCAAACTTTTCTATTTCCAAGGTTGAATTAACCTTTGAGCTTAACGAGCACAAAACTCGTGTTGTTAATCGAATGCATATCTCGCAGAAACAGCCCAGTGATGCACCTTTAATTTTAGATGGTGAGCATTTAAAGTTATTATCAGTTTCATTGAATAAAGCGCTATTAAACGATGATGATTATCAAGTCAATGATACGTCACTTACCATCAATGTAGCTTATGCTGACTTCTTATTAGAAATAGTGACTGAGTTAAACCCTGTTGAAAATACGGCACTTGAAGGCTTGTTTAAATCAGGTGATGCTTATTGCACGCAATGTGAAGCAGAAGGTTTTAGACGCATAAGTTACTACCTTGATCGTCCTGATGTTATGGCAACGTTCACCACTAAAGTTATTGCTGATAAAGCAAAATTCCCTTACTTATTATCTAATGGCAATAAAGTGGCAGCAGGCGATTTAGCCAATGGTCAGCACTTTGTTCAATGGCGTGACCCATTTCCGAAACCTAGCTACCTATTTGCTCTCGTTGCAGGTGATTTTGATGTATTAACGGATAGTTTTCGTACTTGTTCAGCACGAGATGTTGCTTTAGAAATATTTGTTGATAAAGGTAACCTTGATAAAGCCCATCATGCGATGGCGTCGTTAAAGCATTCTATGTCATGGGACGAAGAAACATTTGGTTTAGAGTATGACCTCGATATTTATATGATTGTTGCTGTCGACTTTTTTAATATGGGCGCAATGGAAAATAAAGGGCTAAATGTATTTAATAGCAAGTTTGTTTTAGCGGATGAAAAAAGCGCTACTGATACCGACTACTTTAATGTCGAAGCGGTAATCGCTCATGAGTATTTTCATAACTGGACAGGTAACCGAGTAACTTGCCGAGATTGGTTTCAATTGAGCTTAAAAGAAGGATTAACGGTTTTTCGTGACCAACAGTTTAGTGCTGACATGCACTCTGCTGCTGTTACTCGAATTCAAAATGTTCGAGTATTGCGCTCGATGCAGTTTGCGGAAGACGCCGGACCAATGGCTCATCCAATACGACCAGAGAAAGTCTTGGAAATGAACAACTTTTACACCTTAACTGTATATGAAAAGGGCGCAGAAGTTATTCGTATGATCCATACGCTGTTAGGAGCTGAAAAATTCAGAAAAGGTATTGACCTTTATTTTGAACGTTTTGATGGCATGGCAGTAACGTGTGATGACTTTATCAATGCCATGGCTGATGCCTCAGCTGTCGATTTAACGAAATTTAAAGGCTGGTATGAACAAGCGGGCACACCTCAGCTTAATGTTGAAGAAAGCTTTGATGCTGATACCAATACCTATCAAGTATCAATCGCGCAGAGTAATGGTGAAAACACGGCATTGCATATCCCTATTGGTATTGAACTTATTAGTGCTGAATCGAAAAAAAGTGCAGCGCATTTATTGCAATTAACTGAGCAAAAGCAAACTTGGTCATTTCATGGCTTTGCTTGCAAACCCGTATTGGCATTACTAACTGGCTTTACGGCGCCAGTAAAAAGTCAACTTTCACAATCTGATCAAGACTTAGAAACCATCATGAACCATGCTGATGATGAATTCTGTCGATGGGATGCAGGCCAAACGTTATTATCAACTTATATTAAAAGAGTTATGGCAGAGCCTGAATTAATGTTGCCACGTAACTTGATTGATGCGGTTCGAAATATACTTCATAGCGATGCTTCTGCGGCATTTAAAGCCGAGCAGTTAACTTTACCTAGTTTTAGTGAGTTAGCTGACAGTATTGAAGAAGTAGATCCAATAGCTTTGTTAGACGCTATTGATAAAGTGAAAGTCGCTTTAGCCACTGAGCTAGAAACATTGTTTTTACAGCACTATCAGCAAAATTTTCAGCAAAAGTTTGCTAATGATGGCAAAGCTATTGGCCAACGCGCGTTAAAAAATATCTGTTTGTCTTATTTGACAACGTTAGCACCGCAACAGAGCCTATTAGCTGAGCAATATCAAAATGCTAACAATATGACTGACAGTTTAGCAGCGTTAAGTAGTGCAGCTAAAGGTAATGCAGAGAGTTTTGCCACTATGATGGCTGATTTTGAACAAAAATGGAGCTCTACAGCACTAGTTATGGACAAGTGGTTTTCCATTCAAGCGAGTGTGTGTGATGAAAGTATCTATGCTAATTTGGCAAAATTAATTAAACATCCATTATTTACGTTAAATAACCCAAACAGAGCTCGGTCATTGATTGGCGCGTTTACCATGAATAATCCACGATATTTTCATTGTAGTAGTGGGAGAGGTTATCAATTTTTAATAGAACAAATAAAATTACTTAATACTATCAATCCACAAGTGGCATCTCGAATGATCACGCCATTAATTCAGTTTTCTTCATTGGATCAAAAGCGACAAGAGATGATTAAAACTTTACTTGTTGATTTATCTAAACAAGAAAACTTATCAAAAGATTTAAAAGAAAAGTTAGATGCCGCATTGGCAGGTTAGGGTAGCGTAATGAAATATTATTTTGGTATTAATATGACGAGCCAGGAATATTTGCCTTATTACCAAGGAAAAGCTCAAAGTATTATTGTTGTTTCTAACGAAGGCGTAAGGGTAGAATTCCCAGCGATGCATTTGCGAAATTATTTAACGGCAAGTGGTATTAGAGGGCAATTTTGCTTGCAAACACGAGATAATAAATTTTTATCTTTGCAAAAAATCGCATGATTAGAGTCTTTGCTTTAAACAGTGGTCAGACCATTATTTTTAAAATGTAATGTTTTGTAGATGCTATTACGGCTGTTAATACAGTTAACTATTTGCAGCTTTCTCTCTATTTTAAAAGCCCGTTTAAAACAAGTGTTTTAAACGGGCTTTTCTTCTCATCAGATGACTTCGTTCAAGTCTTTAAAATAAAGGGCTTTAACTGATGTTTTAGCACTTGCCTCAGTGTAGAAATGATGTAATTATTGTTTCATACCATTTACGTGGATATATAAAAATAAAAATGCAGTATCGCATCTGGGGAGATAACAAATGAAACAAAAGCTTCGCAACGGTTTTTACAAAAAGCCACTGGCTCTAAGTATTGCCGCCGCTATGATGACACTAGCAGGAGCTAGTGCTCAGGCAAAAAACTTTGAGTTAGGAAAGTTCGATATCAGTTTCGATTCAACATTTTCAGCAGGTGCAAGCTGGCGTGATGAAAATCGTAACTGGAATGATAATGTAGGTAAATCCAATCACCCGCAAGTTACATCTGGCTTTAATTTAGGTCAATATCATCCGATATTGAATGTCAACCCTGACGCACAAACTGTTTGGAACAGCGATGGTAGCTATTCAACTAATGGTGATAACGGTAATTTAAATTTTGATCCTAATACAACGTTTTCAAAATTAATCAAAGGCTCTCACGAGTTAGACGTACGTTACGAAAACTTAGGTTTTTTTGCTCGTGGTATGTATTTTTATGATTTTGAAATGATGGATAGTGACCGTGCATGGACAAATCCTCATTCTGGTAAAGTTAACGACCCATGTCGTGATGATGAAGCTCGCGACCAAATTTGTCGTGATATTCGTTTGTTAGATGCGTTTGTTTATGGTGATTTTGATATTGGTGAAATGCCTTTTTCTGTACGTATTGGTCAACAAGTTATTAGCTGGGGAGAAAGTACGTTAATCTCTCACGGTATTAGTGAATTAAACCCGGTAGATATTGCTCGTTTGAAAGCACCTGGTGCTGAATTAAAAGAAGCATTTATTCCTTTTGGTGCTGTTTGGGCATCTTTAGGTGTAACAGAGAATTTTAACGTTGAAATGTTTTACCAGTACAGCTGGGAAAAAACAGTATTACCAGCGCCAGGTAGCTACTTTTCAACCAATGACTTTGCCGGCGACGGTGGTCAATTTAATAATGTGCAACTTAATTTCGCGAGTAATCCAGATATGGATTTAGACTCGCTTATTACAGATTTAAATGCATTAAGAGAACAAATTCTAAATGGCAATGTAGCAATGGCCGATGCAGGTAATGCTTATGTTGGTGGTTTCCCAACCAAATTAACATTACGTGAAGCTGGTGCAGAAAACGAACCAGAAAATGGTGGTCAATATGGTTTGCGTTTATCATGGTTTTTACCTGAGCTAAACGATACGGAAATTAGTTTGTATCATATGAACTACCATAGTCGTCGCCCTGTATTTTCGGGAATAACAGCTGATTTTAGTGCTGCAGCGTTAAAACATGACGTTGGTATGCTTGCAACAAAAGATATCACCTACGATAACTATACTGACTTAAAAGCCTTTTCTCGTGTAGAGCTTGATTACATCGAAGATATAAAGCTTTATGCCTTAAGCTTTAATACGGCAATTGGCGAAACATCAGTAGCAGGTGAAATAAGCTACCGCCAAGACGAACCACTACAAATTGATGATGTTGAATTGTTATTTGCAGCAATGCCTCAACAGTTAGCTAATGACTTAGGTCGTGATGAATTAGACGGTGTATCTCAGATGCCTGTTTTCCCTGGAGGCTCTCGTGCGGATGGTTTCATTTTGTCTGATACATTACAGGCACAAGTTACCTTAACTAATTTATGGGGTCCTACACTTTGGGCTAGTCAGTTTACTACTTTACTTGAGGTTGGTGGTATCGATATTCGCGATATGCCTGATCAAGACGTTCTGCGCTTAAATGGTCCTGGTACAGCAAGAAATGGTGGCATTGCAGGTAAAGAAGGCTTAGAAAAAGCGCTACAAAATGGCGTTGAAACGAACCCATTTCCAAGTGCTTTTGCTTGGGGCTACCGTTTCGTTGCTAAGTTAGACTACAATAACGTACTTGCTGGTATTAACGTTTCACCGAAAATTGTTTTTTCACATGACGTTAACGGTATAACACCAGACCCGTTATTTTTATTCGTAGAAGATAGAAAATCTATGTCGTTAGGTCTTAGCTTTGACTATCAAAGCCGTTGGTCTGCTGACTTAAACTACAATAGTTTCTTCGGTGGTGTGGGTACAACTAACCAAATGGAAGATCGTGATTACGTGTCTTTTAACATTAAGTATTCGATTTAAGACAAGTTTGAGGATTATTGTCATGAGAAAGTTATTAAAAAATTCGCTAAAAAAGGCAACGCTTGTTTCAATAGCGGTGACTGTAGCATTAGCGTCAACTGCGGCTTCAGCTAAAATTAGCTCGCAAGAAGCAGGTAAACTTGCAAAAGAATTAACGCCATTTGGTGCTGTTCGCGCTGCAAATGCAGACGGGTCAATTCCAGCATGGACTGGTGGTATTACGTCAGCTCCTGCAGGTTATACGGTCGGTGACCATCATATTGACCCATTTACGGGTGATAAGGTGCTTTATACGATTACTGCTAAAAATGTCGCGGAATATAAAGACGTATTAACACCTGGTCAAGTTAAGTTATTTGAAACTTACCCTGATACTTATAAAATGGACGTATATCAGTCACGTCGTTCAGCTTCTTATCCAGAACATGTTTATCAGGCTACACTTGATAACGCCACAAGAGCTGAATTAGTTGAAGGTGGTAACGGTATTGTTCAAGCAGCGATTGGCGTTCCATTTCCAGTGCCAAAAGATGGTTTGGAGGCAATTTGGAACCATATTTTACGCTATCGCGGTGAAAAAATTGTTCGTGAAGGTGGTCAAGCAGCACCAACTGCCTCAGGTGATTACACTTACATGGGCTTTGACGATCAATTATTGATCCCATACGGTGTTAAAGGTGTAAAAGCTGAAGACTTACAAAAGACCAATATTTTGTTTAAGTTTAAGCAAAAGGTTACAGAGCCTGCTCGTTTAGCCGGTACAGCATTATTAGTTCATGAAACGATGGACCAAATAAAAACACCACGTCAAGCGTGGACATATAACACCGGTCAACGTCGTGTTCGCCGTGCGCCTAATGTTGCATATGACGCACCAGGTACAGCGTCAGATGGTTTAAGAACGACTGATGATTTCGATATGTTCAACGGTGCTCCGAATCGTTATACATGGACACTTAAAGGTAAGCAGGAATTATTGATCCCTTATAATGACTACCGTTTGCATAGCAACGATTTAAAATATGATCAAATTTTGCAACCAGGTCATATTAATCCTAATTTAGTGCGTTATGAAAAGCACCGTGTTTGGGTTGTTGAAGCTAACTTGAAATCAGATACTCGTCATACTTATAAAAAACGTGTTTTCTACATCGATGAAGATAGCTGGCAAGTAGCTGTTACGGATATTTATGATAACCGTGACGAGTTATATCGTGTTGGTGTTGCTCATGGTATTAATTACTATGAAGTGCCGACTCAATGGTCAACACTAGAAGTGTTTCACGATTTACAGTCACGTCGCTATATTGCAATGGGCTTAGATAATGAAGCGAAGATGTACGACTTCTCAGCAGAACTAAACGATGTAAACTTTACCTCTTCAGCTTTGCGTCGTGAAGGTCGAAGATAGATAGTTGAACGAAAGAAACGGCTGGCAAGTGCTAGCCGTTTTTGTTTAATGTATTCAAATAATTAAAAATTTTCTTTCCTAGGTTTCTTAGCTAAGCTAAAAAGACTTAGACTTTTATGATATTGATGCGCATTTATAGCGTTAAACTTTCCTAAACATCGATATCTTACATATAGGCTTGGCCTCAAAGGTAAAAATTCATGGAGTTAATATCCTAAATTATGCGTCTTCTCATTATTTTAATCAGCTTTCTTTGTATCAATACTATTTACGCTCAACCGCTTAATGCGAGGCAAGCGCCACTCGCTAGCCAGTCGTTATTGCTCGACATCACCAAAATACAGCAATCAAAATTAATTGCAGTTGGTGAACGCGGTCATATTCTTTTATCTTCTAATGGTGTGCAATGGCAACAAGCAAGCGTGCCAGTGCAATCAACCTTAACTGCCGTGTATTTTATTGATGAAAATAATGGTTGGGCAGTTGGCCATGACGCTACTATATTAGCCTCTACAGATGGCGGCCTAACATGGCAAATTCAGCAACACTTACCGCAAGTAGAAAAACCGCTTTTGGATGTATTATTTACCGATAAAAACAATGGTGTTGCAATTGGTGCCTATGGTCTTTTTTATCGAACCATCGATGGCGGACAGCATTGGACTATTGAATATCACAATGAGTTTCTTTTTCCGGAAGATCAGGAGTATTTAGCTGAATTAAAACTACAAGATGAAGAAGCGTATTTAGATGAGCAAAGCAGCATTTTACCGCACTTTAATCGTATTGTTGCTGATGGAAGAACGCTATATATCGTTGGTGAAATTGGTTTAATTGCCAAGAGTAACGACTTTGGTGTTACTTGGGAGAAGCTTGAGGAAATATATACAGGATCGTTTTACGACATTAAGCGCACACAAGTAGGTAATCTTTTAGTGGTTGGGCTTCGCGGCAATATATTCCGTAGCTTGAGAAACGGCACTCCATGGCAAGCAAGTGACAGTAAAGTAACTGCACTACTGAGTAGCATTGTGTTATCAAATGATGACCGTATTTTTGTGCTTGGCAACAATGGTGTTTTATTAGAAAGCCGAGATGATGGTGTCACGTTTATCGATCATCTACAAAAAGATGGTAAAGCACTGATTAATGGTGTTTGGTTTAACGATAAAATAATTGCCGTCTCAGAAGTTGGCATCAAAACTATTAACGTAACGAAGTAACGCTCATGAAATTGAATTCTTTTATAAATGTTGTTGAAGCAACACTTTTCCGTCGCCGTTTAATGGTGTTGATATTTTTTGTCATTGCTAGTGTATTTTTGTTGTTTCAAGCAACTCAAATTAAGCTCGATGCCGCTTTTGAAAAACACATTCCGCTTAATCATAGTTATATGAAAACCTATTTGAAGCACCGAGAAAATTTTGGTGGCGCAAATAATGTTTTAATTTCTGTCTGTGATAGCAGTGAAGATATTTTTAATCCAGAATTTTTTACAGCATTAAAAGGTGTGCACGATAAATTATTCTTTATTCCTGGAGTTGATCGTATCCAAGTTAAATCTTTGTTTTCACCAAGCACGCGTTTTGTTGAAATAGTTGAAGATGGTTTTGCTGGTGGTCCGGTTATTCCCGCTAACTTTAAACCAGATGAGCGAGGGTTAGCCATAGTAAAAGGTAATATTGAAAAAGCTGGCATAGTGGGCAGTATTGTTGCTGATGATTATAGCTGTTCAATGGTGAAAACATCGTTGATGGAAATAGACCCAAATACTGGCGAAAAACTCGATAGTATTGTGCTTGCCGAGCAATTTGAAAACGATATCCGTGGTGAATTTGAGAAAGGAAATATTTCTGTTCACATTATCGGCTTTACAAAAATGGTTGGTGATGTAGCGCAAGGTGCTAAAGGGGTAGTAACCTTTTTCGGTATTGCGATAGCGATCACAACCTTGATGGTATTTTGGTTTTGCCGCTCTATTGCATTAACGGTGTTACCTATTACTTGTTCGTTAATTGCCGTTGTTTGGCAATTAGGCATGCTATCAACTATTGGCTTCGGTTTAGATCCAATGTCAATTTTAGTGCCGTTTTTAGTCTTTGCTATTGGCGTTAGTCATGGCGTACAAATGATTAACTCAGTCTCGAAAATGGTTAACAAAGGGAAGACCAGTAAAGAAGCTGCACAATTAAGTTTTAGAATATTATTGGTGCCGGGCGGCATAGCCTTGTTATCAGATACTGTCGGCTTTATGACCTTGTTATCTATCGATATTGGCATTATTCGTGAGCTAGCTATTACAGCATCGCTTGGTGTTGCCATGATCATTTTAACTAACTTGGTATTGTTACCATTATTAGTTTCTTATATTCATGTTCCTAGAAATGAGAAAGATGATAGCGATAAAAGCAAACTTCCACACCAAAATAAAAGCACGATAGAAAAGGGCGAAGGTGTTTGGCACTTTATGTCTGCTTTTGCTACGCGAAAAGTTGCATTAGTAATCTTAGTTGCTACTGCGATATTGTATGCAGTGGGTTATCAGAAAGCACAAGAGATGAAAATTGGTGAATTGCACGCAGGTGCACCATCACTGCATGAAACTTCACGCTATAACCAAGATACATTCTTGATCACCGATAAATATGCCATCAGTGTTGATTACATGTCAGTGATTATTGAAACCACTGTCGATGCTTGTACGTATTACGAGCATATGGATGTTATTGATAGATTTCAGTGGCGTATGGAAAACGTTGAAGGTGTGCAATCTGCAGTTAGCTTAGCCTCTATCGCCAAATTAGTGAATGCGGGCTATAACGAAGGTAATCCTAAGTGGCGTGCGTTATCGCGCAATCAGCAAACGTTAGTGCAATCAATCGCGCGTGTACCGTCATCAAGTGGATTATTAAATAGTGACTGTAGTGTTATGCCAGTTATTCTGTTTTTACAAGACCATAAAGCGGAAACTATTAACCGAGTGGTTGACGCGGCTAAATTAGTTGTAGGTGAATTAGGCAATGACAATTTAGCCTTTAAATTGGCATCAGGTCCTGTTGGTGTTATGGCGGCAACCAATGAAGCCGTAGAAGCTGCACAAATCCCAATGATGTTATATGTCTATGGCGCGGTAATAATTCTATGTTTATTAAGTTTTAGAAGCTTAAGGGCAACTATTGCTGTTGTTGTTCCGCTTTATGTTGTTTCAACATTAGCACAATGGTTAATGACAGAGCTTAATATTGGCTTAACGGTTTCTACTTTACCTGTTATTGCATTAGGTGTAGGTATTGGTGTCGATTACGGTATTTATATCCTATCAACGATGAGTGTTAAGTTACGCAATGGTGCCAGTGTGCAAAGTGCTTATTTTGACGCTTTAAAAGAACGAGGCAGTGCAGTATTGATTACTGGTGTGACTTTAGCTATTGGTGTATCAACATGGTTTTTCTCTGATTTGAAATTCCAAGTCGATATGGGAATATTATTAACCTTCATGTTTTTGGTTAATATGATAGCTGCCGTACTGGTACTACCTGCTATAGCCGCATTTCTTTGGCCTGAGCGAAAAAAAGCAGACAATAATTAAAAAATATTTTATGCATAAATAAACAAGAAAATGACCGAAAGGTCATTTTCTATTTATAACTAATGAATAAACACTTATTTGTAATCAAGTGAGTTACATAAAAGCACAGTTTTTAAAGTAATATATCTAAAATAGTACTCGCAATCGCTTAAGTTTATTAATAAAATTGCCGCAATAGTCTATTCTCATTAAAAAGACTAAAAAGATTCCAATTATTTCAAGCGTTTTATCCAAAAAGGAAAAAGGCATGGCGTTAGTAGACGGTTTACCTTCAGTGATACTTTCGAACGTAGCACAGTTAATACAACAAAAAGTTCCAGCGACAACAGCTCCTCTTGTTAATCAATTTGCAGAGTTGCTTTACAACAATATTTCAACCTTAGATTTAGACCATAGAAATGATAGTGATATGTATGGTGCAACCTTAAGTCTATGGAATACGTTAAACGATCATCAAGATGATAAGCCTGTCATTAAAGTGTTTAATCCACAGGTATCAAAAAATGGCTGGAAGTCGAGCCATACTATTATTGAAATTATTGTTCGAGATATGCCATTTCTAGTAGACTCTGTGCGCATCGCCTTAAGTCGACTAAACCTAACACCACATCTAATGTTAAATTCGCCAATTAAAATTATTCGCGATAAAAGCAAAAACATTAGCCAGCTTTCTGCAGCAGCTGATCATTCGTTTAAGTCAACGTCTGTAGAAACCGTTTTCTTTATAGAAATCGACCGTCAAAATGACGCAGCCGTTTTAGAAAATATTGCGAAAGAATTACATTCAGTTGTTAGTGATATTGCTGTGACAGTATCTGACTGGAAACCAATGCAAACGCGTTTACGCAGTGTTATTGATGAAGCTAAAAAAGCTAAGTTACCTTGCTCAAAAGCGGAGCAAAAGGATAGTGTAGATTTTCTAGAGTGGATGCTAGCCGACAATTTCACTTTGTTAGGGTATCGCTCATATAACGTTAAAACCTTAAAAGGTGATATGGCGCTATCTGCTGATGTTAAGTCAAGCTTAGGACTGATGAATCAATATGATGGTACAAAAGAACGCCTTATTTCTGGTTTAAGTGAATCGGCACGTGAAATCGCTTTAGGTGATAACTTACTGATTTTAACTAAAACCAATGCAAAATCTCGTGTACACCGTCCAGCACATCTTGATTATATTGGCGTAAAACGCTTTGATGATAAAGGTAATGTAATTGGTGAAGAACGTTTTGTCGGTTTATTTGGCTCAGCATACTACACCAACAGTGCATTAGACCTGCCATTGATTAAATCAAAAGTATCAGGTGTTTGTAACGACTCTGGTTACGCTAAAGGTACTCATGCGTATAAAGCGTTAATCAATATTCTTGAAACTTACCCTAGAGACGAAATTTTACAAAGTTCGCCAGCTGAACTATTGCATAACGTTATGGGTATCTTCCAAATGCAAGAGCGCGATTACTCGGGCTTGTTTATGCGTCGTGATTCTTTTAACCGCTTTTATTCTTGTATGGTGTATGTACCGCGTGAACGTTATAACACTGCTTTGCGTATTAACACGCAAAAATTACTGCAAGAAGCGTTAGGAAGCACAGAAGAAGTAGAGTTTACGACTTACTTCTCAGAATCTGCGCAAGCACGAACGCACTATATCGTAAGAGTTAACTCGACAAAAGCAGACATTAATGTGAAAGAAATAGAAAAGAATTTAAATCATGCTGCACGTAGCTGGGATGATAATTTAGCCAATGCGTTAAATTCGCATAAAGGTGAAGCTAAAGGTAAAGCACTAAGCCGCAAGTACGCTAGCTTCCCTCAAGCTTATAAAGATGAAGTTTTACCGGGTACAGCTATTGTTGATATTGAAAAATTAGAAGCTTTGACTGCTGATAATCAACTTGAAATGTTGTTCTACCAACCACAAGAAGAAGACGCAGATAGCCGTTTCGTTAAATTGAAATTGTTCCATGCCGGCGAACCATTACATTTGTCTGATGTGTTACCAATGTTAGAAAACTTTGGTTTACGCGTTATTGGTGAAAGCCCATATGCGATTAGAACATCGACTGGCGAAGTTTGTTGGATTTTAGACTTCTCAATGCTGTTAACTGGCACTGGCAAGTTTAACCTTGAAGTTGTGCAAAGCTTATTCCAAGACGCTTTCGCTAAAGTTTGGGCGGGACAGTTAGAAGATGATGGCTTTAACCGTCTAATTTTAGGTGCTGAGCTTGGTGGTCGTGAAGTATCAATTTTACGTGCGTTCTCTAAATACGAACGCCAAATCGGTGGTACATTCAGCCAAAACTATATTGAAGATACCTTTGCTCGTTACCCAAGTATTGCTGAATTGCTTATTACGTTATTCAATAAACGTTTTTCACCAAAAGTAAAAACTAGCGAAAAAATTATCGAGAAATTACTGGCTAGCATTGAATCTTCTTTAGATAACGTTGCAAACCTTGATGATGATCGTATCATTCGTCGTTTCGTTGAAATGATTAATGCCACTATTCGTACTAACTATTTCCAACCGCACCCAGTAACAGGCGAGAAGTCATATATTTCATTTAAAATATTGCCTTCGCAAATTGCTGATGTGCCTTTACCTGTGCCAGCATTTGAAATATTTGTTTATTCTCCGCAAGTAGAAGGTGTTCATTTACGTGGCGGTAAAGTTGCTCGTGGTGGATTACGTTGGTCTGACCGACGTGAAGATTTCAGAACAGAAGTACTTGGCTTAGTTAAAGCGCAACAAGTCAAAAATACCGTTATTGTTCCTGTTGGTGCTAAAGGTGGTTTTGTTTGTAAACAATTACCTAGCGGCGACAGAAATGCCATTTTCGAAGCCGGTAAAGAGTGTTACAGAACCTTTATCCGTGGCTTATTGGATATCACAGATAACATTGTTGACGGTGAAATTGTACCACCAGAAAACGTTGTTCGTTTAGATGAAGACGATGCCTACTTGGTTGTTGCAGCTGATAAAGGTACCGCTACTTTCTCTGATGTTGCTAATGCTATTTCAGAAGAGTACAACTTCTGGATGGGTGATGCGTTTGCTTCAGGTGGTAGTGTTGGTTATGACCATAAAGCGATGGGTATTACAGCAAAAGGCGCTTGGGAGTCTGTGAAACGTCACTTCCGTGAAATGGATGTTGATTGTCAAACAACTGACTTTACCTGTATTGCAATTGGCGATATGGCTGGTGATGTATTTGGTAATGGTATGTTGTTATCAAAACATATTCGTTTACAAGCCGCATTTAACCACATGCACATCTTCATTGATCCAAACCCAGATGCTGCAAGCTCGTACGTTGAACGTGAGCGTTTATTTAACTTACCAGGCTGTACTTGGGAAGATTACAATAAAGAATTGATTTCTGAAGGTGGTGCTATTTTTAGTCGTCATGCAAAATCGATTAAATTGACGCCACAAATCAAGAAAATGATTGGCACCCAAAAACAAAGCATGTCACCACTTGATTTAATGCAAGCACTATTAAAAATGCAAGTCGATCTATTATGGAATGGCGGTATTGGTACTTATGTTAAGGGTTCTAAAGAAACACATCTTGAAGTAGGCGACAGAGCAAATGATGCGTTACGTATTAACGGTGCTGAGTTAAACGCTAAAGTTGTTGGTGAAGGTGGTAATTTAGGCTTAACACAAATGGGCCGTATTGAATTTGGCGCTAAAGGCGGTCGAATTAATACTGATGCTGTGGATAATGCTGGTGGTGTTGATTGTTCAGATAATGAAGTTAACATTAAAATATTATTAAATGGCTTGGTTCGCAGCGGTGACTTAACGGTTAAGCAACGAAATAAAATTCTTTATGATATGACCGACGAAGTTGGCGATATTGTTATTGAAGATTGTTACCGTCAAACTCACTCGCTTTCTATTACTGAGTTACGCGGTGGCAGCCAGTTAAAAGAACAAGCACGTTTTATTACTGAATTAGAACGTTCAGGTAAGTTAGATAGAACATTAGAATTTATTCCAAGTGATGAAGAAATTGCTGAACGTTTAGCGCAAGGTAAAGGTTTAACTCGTCCTGAACTATCAGTATTACTTGCTTATAGCAAAATGGTATTGAAAGAAGACCTAGTATGTCCTGAAATTACTGACAATGAGTACTACCAAAGTTTACTCATTGAAGCTTTCCCTCAGCAGTTACAAGATAAATACACGGCACAGATGCAAGAACATCCATTACGTGCCGAAATTATTGCCACTAAATTAGCCAATAACATTGGTAATGATATGGGCTTTAATTTTGTTAATCGCATGATAGAAGAAACTGGCGCAACGACGGCTGAAATAACTAATTGTTATTCGATGTCTTGTGAAGTTTTTGAATTATCTGATGTTTGGAAGCAAATTAGTGATTTAGATAATAAAATCTCTACATCAATTCAAACGGAAATGTTATTTCAATTACGTCGTACAGTACGCCGCGCAACACGTTGGTTCTTGCGTCATCGCAATAAAGCACTTAATATTGAGCAATCAATTGAGTTCTACCATGCCACTTTTGCGGACTTGTCGAGTACTATCACAACATTTATGGTTGAAGACGAAGCTGCACAACTGAAACGAGTAGAAAATGACTTAGTTAAAGCCGGTGCTCCAGCGTCTGTTGCATTAAGAATCTCATTATTGAGTACGTTGTTCTCGGCAATGGATTTAGCGGAAATATCTCATGCTGAAGACCGTTCAATTGAACTAGTAACTGATCTTTACTTCAAGCTTGGTGCAAGACTAGAGTTGCATTGGTTCTTAGACCAAATTACTTCTCAACCTGTATCAAATCATTGGCAAGCACTTGCAAGAGCATCGTTTAGAGAAGAGTTGGATTGGCAACAACGTTCACTTACTTCAGTTATATTACATGGTAATAAAGACTCATCTGACGTTAACGAAATGCTAGATAACTGGTTTGCAGCAAGTGCTCAACCATTAGAGCGCTGGCAGCAAATTCTTGCTGACTTTAGAATTGGCCAAACTCATGAGTTTGCGAAGTTCTCAGTCGCACTACGAGAGTTAATGTTGTTAAGTTTACACTGCGACACTATTAAATAAGTGTTAGAATCCCCGCCAATGAGCGGGGATTTTTTTGTCTTCAAATTTGCTACAGGTCATCGTTAGCCAGTAACGCCTGTCAGTACAGTATTTAAATTTAGTTAAAGAGGTATTATGTTTTACTCAGCTATTCGTAAAGTTTTTTTTAAATTCGATCCTGAAGCAATTCATGAGTTAACAATAAAAAGCTTTAAAGCGACTGGTGCAACACCGCTCAATTTACTTTACAAGCAAAGCGTGCCAAATAAGCCAGTAGAAGTGATGGGAATTAAATTTCCTAACCCTGTAGGTTTAGCCGCGGGGCTAGATAAAAATGGCGAATGCATTAAAGCGTTTGAAGCCATGGGATTTGGCTTTGTTGAAGTAGGTACGGTAACGCCGCGTCCACAACCTGGCAATGATAAACCTCGTATATTTAGACTACCTGAAGCGAACGCAATAATTAACCGTATGGGCTTTAATAATAAAGGCGTTGATTATTTAGTTGACCAAGTTATAAAGGCTAAATTTAGCGGTGTGCTTGGTATTAACATAGGTAAAAATAAAGACACGCCAGATGAAAACGCTAAAGATGATTACATTCTCTGTATGCGTAAAGTTTATGACCATGCGACTTATATTACGGTAAATATTTCTTCACCTAATACTCCTGGCTTACGCTCACTGCAGTACGGTGAGGCGTTAAACGAATTATTGTCAGCACTAAAAGCAGAACAAACGTCTTTGGCTGAGCAATATGGAAAATATGTTCCTGTTGCTGTAAAAATTGCGCCTGATTTGACTGCAGAAGAAGTTGATTCTATTGCACAATGTTTAATTGCAAATAATATCGATGGTGTTATTGCTACCAACACAACATTAGCTCGCGATAAAGTCGCTCATTTGCAATTTGGTGACGAGCAAGGCGGCCTAAGTGGGGCGCCGGTGAAAGAACAAAGTACGAAGGTTATTCAATTACTGTCGAAAGCACTTGATAACAAATTACCAATTATTGGTGTTGGCGGTATTGCTTCTGGTAGTGATGCACAAGAAAAAATCGCAGCAGGCGCTAAACTAGTACAAGTTTATACTGGCTTTATTTATCAAGGCCCTGAGCTAGTTAAAGAGATTGTACATTCACTTAAATAATTATTTGTTTTTGTATAATCATACAGAGTTGTACGTAGTTATTTTGTAAATAAAAAAACGGTGTTCATAATTTATGAACACCGTTTTTATTTGAAAATATTTAACGCAGAGTGCTTAAGGTTTTATTGTCGTTGACTTTTTTGCACCAATTTTAGCTTCCATACCCTCTAAACGTTCAAGCATTAATTGTAGAGTGGTATCGAATTCATTAATACTGGTAGCAGTTATCATTTGTTGCTTGTCACGACTTTTTGAGTCGGCATCTAGCGAATTTAATTGAGAGGTCAGGGTAGTAATTTGATCTTTAATTGTATTTGCAGCAACAATTTGTTCTGACACTGCATCAATTGAAAACTCTGCAGCGGTAATTTTATCATTCAATTCATTTGTTGCCGTACTTTGTGCGTTAACAGCATTAGTATTTTTACTTTGCTGTGAGGCTAATTTCTTACTTTGAGAATTTAACTCTTTAATTTCTTTCTGGTTTTTACGCCAAGCGGAAGCCCACAACTTGTCCATTTCAGTCAATAATAACTCAGTTTTTTCACTTATTGCTTCTAACTTTACTTTTAAAGCAATGGTTGACTCACCCATTTCCTCGCCAGTAGCGGAAAGTTGATTTTCAAGTTGCTGAATTCTCTGCTCACTACTATTTAAAGCACTATTTAGTTTTATTTGCTGCTGATAAAAGTACCAACCACCACCCGCTATTGCAGCATATGATATGAACAACAATAAAGATGTAGCCACTGATGTTGATGCTTTAACAGTATTTTTTACCGGTTTAGTGTTATCTATTTTTTTTGGATTTGTAGCATTTGCACGCGCCGATTTTACTTGGTCATGATCTAAGGTAATAGTGGGAATTTCAGGTTCTACGCGATTTGACAAGAGAGTGTCCTATTAACAATGAAATAGATAAATATAATGGCAGTAACTGTATAATATTTAGAAAATATTGTACAAAAAAACCGACATTAATTAGTCGGTTTTTACTATGTTTTTTGTAAACAGTGGTTAATAACTTATTTTAATGTCACTAACAGCAATAGAATTGCAGGTTAGTAACTTTCGTTATGTACACTTAATACAGCTCGGCCCGAAGGATCAGCATTATTTTGGAAACTCTCGTCCCAAGCTAAAGCTTCTTGTGTACTACAAGCAACAGACTTACCCCCGATAACACAATCAGCAGCAGAGGTTAATGGGAACTTTTCTTCAAATACACAACGATAAAAATAGCCTTCTTTGCTGTCTGGCGTATTTACCGGAAACCTAAAACTTGCGCTTTCAAGTTGTTGATCAGTTACTTGTGATTCGACATAAGTCTTTAAACCATCAATCCAAGAATAGCCAACACCGTCAGAAAATTGCTCCTTTTGGCGCCACAAAATTTCTTTTGGTAAATAACCTTCAAAAGATTCACGTAGCACCGCTTTTTCCATCTTGCCATTGCCACACATTTTGTCTTCAGGATTAATGCGCATGGCAACATCCATAAAGTTTTTATCTAAAAATGGTACACGGGCTTCAATTCCCCAAGCTGACATTGACTTGTTTGCTCGCAGGCAATCAAATTTATGTAAGCGGTCAAGTTTGCGCAATAATTCTTCATGGAATTCTTGTGCGTTTGGCGCTTTATGAAAGTATAAGTAGCCGCCAAATATTTCGTCAGCTCCTTCACCTGAAAGTACCATTTTAATACCCATGGCTTTTATCTTTCTCGCCATTAGGTACATAGGCGTTGACGCACGAATAGTGGTTACATCATAAGTTTCTAGGTGATATATCACTTCTTTTAAGGCATCAATACCTTCTTGTTCGGTAAATATCACGCTGTGATGTATGGTGCCGATACTGTCAGCAACGGTTTGTGCTGCCACCAAATCAGGAGAGCCTGCTAAGCCACAGGCAAAAGAATGCACTTTTGGCCACCAAGCTTCAGATAAGTCATTTTCTTCAACACGTCTTGAAGCGAATTTTTGTGTGATCGCTGAAATTAATGAAGAGTCTAATCCGCCAGAAAGTAATACGCCGTATGGAACGTCAGTCATTAAATGACTTTTTACCGAGTCTTCTAATGCTTCACGTAGTTTTTCTTTGCTAGTATTATTGTCTTTAATAGCTGAAAACTTTTGCCAGTTACGGTTGTAGTATTTTTTCAATACGCCATCTTTACTGTCAAGTACATGACCCGGAGGAAATTCTTCAACCGTTTTACATATCGGCATTAGTGCTTTCATTTCTGAGGCAACGTAAAAGTTACCATCAACGTCATAGCCGGTATATAAAGGAATGATACCCATATGGTCACGGGCAACTAGATAACTATTATCGGCTGCATTGTACAAACAAAAAGCAAACATGCCCTGTAGCTTGTCGATAAAGTCACTGCCATGCTTTTCAAACATAGGAATAATAATTTCACAGTCAGATGCTGTTTGAAATTGATAGTTTGGCGTATATTGACTGGCTAATGTTTTATGATTATAAATTTCACCATTAACGGCTAACACTAGTGATTTGTCACTGTTGTATAGTGGTTGAGCACCATGTTCAGTATCAACTATTGCTAAACGTTCATGAACTAAAACAGCATGATCGTTGTTGTAAATGCCAGACCAGTCAGGTCCGCGATGGCGAAGTAAACGAGAATATTCTATTGCTTTTGGACGCAGTGCATCAGCACCGGTTTTAATATCTAATATACAAAATATCGAACACATTGAAGTGCTACCCCTTTATATTTAAAAAATGACAAATTGTGGACTCATACTTGATTGAACATGTGAAGTACAAGTGTACTTGTTTACTTCTTAATCAACTTACAAATGAATGTTAGTGACTGACAAATAAACACAGCTCAAACACTTTGACAGCATTTGATAAAAAATCAATAGAATTTTTACTCTAAATTTACAAAAGAGTAATAAATTTATGTTTGTTATTGATTTAAAAGTATATTTAAATGAGAAGTTTTAAATTTCATTACTCGTTTTTCTGCCCATTGGGTTTATAACTAAATGAAACGTAACTATTAATAAAGAAAGTAGAAATTAATTTATTATAAAAGACATCATTAACTAATAATCTCTACTAGTTTTAAAATTTTGCATACATTATTATGGCGAAATAAACTAAACATTCGTGTTTGAATTTTTTCGATAACATTTTGACAATAATAAGAAATTCCATGCTAAAAACCTTGAAAATAAGCAAACTTAATAAAATATTTCTCGTTGGAACACTTGCCCTAAGTAGTCATACTTTTGCTGGTGAGCTAGGCAATACAAAAGCGACAGTTGAAGAGTTACGTATTCCAACTGCAGTTAAAGCAATGCCAACCGTGGCAGGGCGTTTAGCAGCACGAATTGATGCCTTTGCAGAGCAGATTAATAAAGCAAAAAGCTACACAGTATTAACCCAATTGGTGTTACGACATGCGCCAGCACTTTGGAATGATGCAAAGAAATCTTTTATTACGCTTGGTGATTATGACGATCGTCCATTGTACTGGTCGCGCTTGAAAATGAGCAAAATCTTGCGCTCGTCAGAAGGTTTTGCAAAACTTTTCCCTAATCAACAGCAAAAGTTATTATGGACACTTGAGTTATTATCTCGTGGTCAATCAGATGTGAAGTTTGATAAAAAAGCGGATAAGAAGATCTTAATAACAGGCTTTGACCCCTTTTTTCTTGATAGAAATATCGACCAAAGTAATCCTTCTGGGGTTGTAGCGTTATCACTTGACGATATTGTATTGAGCGTTGAAGGAAAAACGGCTGAAGTTGAGGTGCTAATTGTTCCCGTTCGCTTTGCTGATTTTGACCAAGGTATGATTGAAGAATTGCTTACACCGTATATTGCAGAAAAGAATGTTGATATGGTCATTACTGTTAGTATGGGTAGAGAAAACTTCGATCTAGAGCGCTACCCAGCGTTAAGAAGAAGTGCTAAAGCGCCAGATAATTTAAATGTACTTACTGGCGCCACGAAAAATAAACCGTTAGTGCCAAAGTTAAAATCTAATGAATTAAAAGGGCCTGAGTTTGTTGAATTCAGTTTACCGGTAGATGCTATGAAAAATGGCTCAGGTAAGTATCAAGTAAATGATAATAGAAATGTTAGTACGCTAGAAAAAACATATGCTGCGCAATCGCTAGCTGAAATTGTTAATAAGGTTTCGGTCAATGGTTCGGGAGGAGGTTACCTTTCTAATGAAATATCTTATCGGAGCATTCTATTAAGAGAAAAATATAACTCGTTATTACCTGTAGGGCATATTCATACACCGAGAATAAAATATTTTGATCAACAAGCACTCATGGATATTGTCAATCAAACGAAAAATATCATTACTCAAGGTGTTGCTGAGCTATAAGTAATGCAGGTGGAATAAAAGTTAGCCGTGTCATTTAAATCAAAAAAGCGCTAAGTTATTTAGCGCTTTTTTATTGTCAAAATTTAGATATTAAATATTATTGGTCACATCAACTGATAATTTTAGCTTTTGTCCAGGTTGTAAATATTTACTGCGCTTTAGACTATTCCAACGCTCAATTTCGGTAATGGTTACATTAAACTTGTCAGCAATACGGGCGAATGAGTCGCCTTTGCGAACACGATAAGTAATGTTACGGATAATTGCTTGTGTATTTGGCATAGTTTGATTTTTCGCCACTTTAGTCACAGTAGCCTTTTGCCAAATCACTAATTTTTGACCCGGTTTAATGGTATCTCTTGGTGCCATACCATTCCATTTTGCAATACTACGTGTTGATACATTATAACTACGACTTAAATCCCATAAGGTATCGCCAGATTTAACAATATGTATGCGTTTTTCACCAGCAAGTTCGCGATTTTGTGTTTTTGCTAAACGTTGGTCTTGCGATAATATGTAACTATCTAAAGATGCAGTAGCAACAGGAATAAGTAAAAACTTACCGGCCCTTATTTGATTTCCTTTCACTTTGTTAATTTGTTTGATCAAATCAATTTCGGTATTAAACTTTTTAGCAATTAACCCTAAGCTGTCGCCACTGTTAATTTTGTATCGTTGCCAGGCTAATCTTTCTTTCTTTTCAAGTTTAGCTAACGCTAGTTCGAATGATGGCACTTTATGGTTTGGTAATAATAAATAGTGCGGTCCATCAGGGTCTGTTGCCCAGCGATTAAAGCCAGGGTTAAGACGTTGTAATTCAATTAAAGATAAGCCAGCAAGCTGCGCTGCTTTAGCTAAATCTAACTGTGAGCCAATATTAATTTGGCTAACAACAGCTTTGTTTTCAATTTTATGTAACTTGATTTTAAGTTCGTCGCTACGTTTTACAATATCAGCAAGTGCTAATAATTTTGGTACGTAGGCACGAGTTTCTTTTGGTAAATCTAATGACCAAAAATCGGTAGGCAGACCTTTCTTTTTATTGTTTCGTACCGCACGTTGAACGCGACCTTCGCCTGAATTATAAGCGGCAAGGGCTAACATCCAATCACCGTCAAAAAACTTGTTTAAGTACTTTAAATATTTTATTGCACCTTTAGTGGAAGCGATAACATCGCGTCGTCCGTCGTACCACCAATTTTGTTTCATACCAAAGCGTTTACCAGTACCCGGTACAAACTGCCACATGCCCGATGCGCGGCCATGAGAATAGGCGAAAGGATCAAATGCGCTTTCAACAATAGGTAATAAAGCGATTTCCAAAGGCATATCGTTCGCTTCTAACTCTTGTACGATATAATGCAAAAATGGCTCAGCGCGTTTGCCCACTCTCGTTAAATAAGCGGGGTGCTTAACAAACCAGTCTCGCTGATTTGTCATACGACGATTTTCAGGAATTGGAAATTTAAGTTGGCTGCGAATTCTTTGCCATACGTCATCAGCTAAATAGCTTTCTTCTACATTGTTACCTAAATCGATATTAGCATCGGCAACAGGATGAATAACATCAATCGCTTCATCTACCAACAGTGCTTGGTTAATTTCAACAACCGATGCAATATCGATAAGAGCTTGATCTTCTTGATTAGTTTCGACGCTATGTGATTTACTTTGACTCAGAATTGATTGGCAGCCCGTTAGCATAAGGGCAGCGGCAATTGATAACGATATATACTTCATGAAAGTTCTATTTAGATTTACTTGCCGCCAGTGTTACTTATTTAACAAGCTTATTCAAGATTTGCCCCTGAAAAAGCGTTTAGAAGTTGTCTTTCCAAGCTCTAATAACGGTAAAAGTTGATAGTGCATCCGTTATTTGCTCGCCGCTAAACTCGCTGGCGCTTTCCATTAAACTCTCTTTGTCACAACGTAAAAAGGGGTTAATCATTTTTTCTTGTAAAATCGAGCTTGGAATCGTTGGAATATTTTCCGCACGTTTTTTTATCACTTGGTTGTAATAATAAACCAGCTCACTGTTAGTAGGCTCAACCGTTAACGCAAAATCTAAGTTAGCTTGGGTGTATTCATGGGCACAGTAAACATGTGTTTTCTCTGGAAGTGCCATTAATTTTTCTAGAGAGGTCAGCATTTGTGCAGGAGTGCCCTCAAATAATCGACCACAGCCACCTGAAAATAGTGTGTCACCACAAAATAGGTTGTCTTGGGCTAAGTAGGCGATATGGCCACTAGTATGGCCAGGCAAATCGATAACCGAAAACTCTAGCGCTAAGTCGTCTAATTCCACCACTGAGTTGTCATTTAATTTAATATCACAGTACGGAATATTTTCACTTTCAGGGCCGTAAATAGTTAAAGGCCATGCTTTTTCTTGACAATATTGTAGTAGCTTTTCGATACCGCCAACATGATCACTATGATGATGAGTAATGAGAATAGTGCTTAACTGCTTGTTACTTTGCTCAATAAATTTAATACAAACGTCTGCATCACCAGGGTCGACTATTGCTAATGCATTACTGTTACTTGATGAAATTGTCCAGATGTAATTGTCGGAAAAGGCTTTTATCATCGAAACTTGCATATTAGAGGTGGTTTGACTTTGCAGCATGTGCGGCTCCTGAGTATACTGAAAGAATGATTATACCCACTTTTTTTCAAGTTTAAACTATGAAACCGGCACTAGCGTTTAGGCACCCTGATCTACCAAAGTCATGGCAAGATCTTCCTAATGGTGAATTGATAGTAAAAAATATCGATCAAGTTTTGTCATCGTGGTGGCCAAAGTTTTTCGGTTATCATTTGCTAAAACTGGGCTCACTAAGTGGCGAAATAGACAGTTCATCAAGTCCTATAAAACATCAATTAACCTTAACAAATCAGCCAGAAGGCGGTGATATTGTTGCTGAAGTTGATGACCTACCTTTATTAGAGCACAGTGTTGATGTTTGTGTTTTAGCGCACGCTTTAGAATTTTCGCTCGACCCACATCACGTAGTACGTGAAGCAAACAGAGTGTTGATTCCTAATGGGTACTTGGTCATCACAGGCTTCAACCCGTTTAGTTTAGTGGGCTTAAATAAGTTCATCCCTTATAGACGTAAACAAACGCCTTGGAATGAAAGGCTGTTTTCGCCAATGCGGGTTAAAGACTGGTTACATTTGATGGGTTTTGAAATACAGCTCGACCACCGTTTTTTACATTCGTCGTTATCAGGCCAATACAGCGAAGGGATGATCAGTAGCCAATGGCGAAAGTTAGCTGCACGCTATTTTCCAAGCTTAGGCTCTGTTTATGTTATCGTCGCTAAAAAACGCGTGTTACCCTTAACGCCAATCAAAGCAAAATGGCAACTTAGACCGCGTTTTGAACCGGTTAAAGTGCCATCAATGAATTCTTCTTCAAAGCAAGATAATAAATAATAATGCGTTGGCATGGCTAGTAAAAAGACAAACGTAGATTAATAACTCCAAACAATAGGTGAAAAGAAAACATGCAACGTCATGAATTTGAAAATTATCTCAATACTTTATTAAAACCAGAGCAAATTAAAGACTTTTGCCCCAATGGTTTGCAAATTCAAGGAAGTGAAAACATCACTAAAGTGATAACTGGTGTGACCGCAACGCAAGAACTTATAGAGCGAGCAATTGAAGAAAAGGCTGATGCGCTAGTGGTTCATCATGGTTTTTTTTGGAAAAATGAAAGTTATATTATCCGTGGCATGAAACATAAGCGTATCAAAGCTTTACTTGAAAACGACATTAATTTATTTGCCTATCATTTACCGTTAGATATTCACCCAACTTTAGGCAACAATGCACAATTGGCAAAGTTATTTGATATAGAAAATGTCGCGCCGCTAGAAGTTGGTAACGCATTGAGTGTACCTGTACGCGGCGAGTTTAGTTCTGCACTTTCAGCTAAAGCATTAGAACAACGCATTAGCGAACAACTTAATCGTTCATGTTTACATATTGCAGCACCATCAAATAAAGCGATTAAGACAGTTGCGTGGTGCAGTGGTGGTGGGCAGGGATATATAGAACTTGCTGCAGAGTTAGGTATAGATGCCTTTATTAGTGGTGAGGTTTCAGAGCAAACTACACATGTTGCCAGAGAAATGGATATTCATTTTTACTGTGCAGGCCATCATGCAACAGAACGCTATGGTGCGAAGGCATTAGCGCAACACTTTAATGACAATTTATCGTTAAAAGCTAAGTTTATTGATATCGATAACCCTGCCTAACTTACTAAATAAATGCCAGCATTGCGCTGGCATTTGTTAACCTAGTTACTAGTAACTAGTGTTAAGCAAACAGTGTACTGTCCAAGCTATTTTTTATTCAGATAGATAGAGTTCACAATAAATCTCTTATTGAAAATTAAGCGCAAATTTTGCTCTATAAATAACCATAAACTTAATTTAGGTTTTGACTCAGCTGAGGTTTGAGTGACAACTTCAAATTGGCAATTTTTTCTCGATCCTCTATTTATTATAGTGGTGTAAATGTTTCATCTTATATACAAACTAGTATTGTGGCTCATATGAACATATTTTTACTTAAATGGCTCTGTTCATCTTCTCGGCTTGTCGGTATCATTTCTAATATTAAGAAAAACAATAAATTATAAGAATTTATCACAAAGGAAATATTATGTTGGCGTTGTCATTAACAGGTTTTTACGCAAGTTTACTTGGGCTTTTATATATTGGTTTAGCGATTAATATCATTTTGTTACGTAAGAAGTTTAAGGTTGGTATTAACGATGGTGGTAATAAAGATTTAGCAAAAGCGATCAGAGTGCACGGTAATTTTGCTGAATATGTGCCAATAACACTAATATTATTGGCTAGTTATGAATTAAATGGTGCGTCAGCTATGATGTTACATGTTCTTGGTGCTGCATTAGTAGTAGGGCGTGTACTACATGTTATTGGCTTGACGAAAACTATTGGTCTTTCAATACAAAGACAAGTCGGTATGTTGTCGACATTTTTTGTGATTTTAGTTTTAGCGATAGAAAATATTCGTTTATTTTTAATTGCTTAAACCTAAACTTAACTTATCGGGTAATTAGTCGGTTATGGGGTAGGAAAATTTTCCGCCTGAGTAATTATCGAAAATATAAATAGTAAAACAGTTGCCCACTAGCAGCTGTTTTTTATATTTCAGTTCAAAAATATCTTGTGATGACAGGTGGTTGATAACTCAGTTCAAAACCGTTAAATCAATTTAACTGTTTTTACCATGCCAATATGAGGGATGTCATCTTCTAAATACATGTCGCTGACACGTTCAAAACCATGTTTATTATAAAACTTTTCTAGATGTTCTTGTGCTGATATTTTAATGGTATCTTGCGGAAAATATTTTTCACATATGGTTAATGCTTCTTTCATTAACTCATGTCCTAGCCCCGTTCCACGAGCGCTTGGCGCAATCACCACACGACCAATACTAATATAGTCTTGATAGGTTAATCCTTTTGGCAGTATGCGCAAATATGCCGTCATTTGGCCATTCTGATAGCAGAAAAAATGGCGAGTATCCGGATGACGATCATGGTCGTCTAAATCAGGATAAAAGCAGGTTTGTTCAACAACAAATATATCTATTCTCAGTTTCAGAAGGTCATACAATTCATTTATCGTTAATTGGGTAAATTTTGGAGCTTGCCAGTTTTTTATGTTGGTCATAAGTTATTTTTGTAGCCATTTCTTGTTATTTTTTCATGAACGGTATCATGTGTACAGTCTGAAGGTGAACCCCAAATTGAAGGAACAATTAAAGTGCTATATTTGATGACGGCGTTGGCTGATTAATAATTCCTCAAAGCTTTCTGCTACAAGGGGTCTATCCAAAAGATAACCTTGCCCAAAATCACAACCCGCAGTAGATAATAATTGTCGTTGCTGTTCAGTTTCAATACCTTCGGCAATGACTTTAATATTAAGTTTGTTAGCCATAACAATTATTGCTTCACATAAAGCTAAATCATTACTATCAGCTGACATGTTTTGAACAAAACTTTTATCAATTTTTAAGTAGTCTAGTGAGAAGTTTTTTAAGTATGAAAATGAAGAGTAGCCAGTTCCAAAATCATCAATTGATATAGCAACACCTTGAAGGCGAATTTTATCAAGTACTGTAACCACTTCTGCTTGGTTTTCCATCAGTAAATTTTCTGTTATTTCAATGCCAATTGCTTGTGGGGGTATACCCTTTTCAGCTAGACTATCAATCCAATTGATAATTTGTTTACATTGATTTTTGTATTGGATTGGCGATGTATTAATACTTACTCTTAAATTGGAACAGTAATTTTGTCGCCAAAGTTTCACTTGCTGCATAGCTTCGTTAAATATCCAGTCACTAATTTCTATAATTAGCCCAGTTTCTTCAGCAAGTGGTATAAAATCTAGTGGTGAAATTAATCCTTTTTTAGGGTGTTGCCAGCGAATTAGTACTTCTGCCTTCGTAACAGTTTCATTTGATAAGTTAACAATTGGTTGATAGACGAGATGAAATTGCTGTTTCGCAAGGGCAACACGCAAATCTTCAATCATTTCTATGCGTTTAAGAAAGTCATTACGCATATTTTCAGTGAAGTAATGCATGCTATTACGCCCTTGTGCTTTTGCACCATACATAGCTTGATCTGAATTTCTTAATATTGCATCTATTTCTTTCGCATCATCAGGATAGATTGCAATACCAATACTGGCTGTGCAGTAAATTGTTTTTTGTTCAAACTCATATGGCTGAGCTAATGCGTTCAAAAGCTTTTGACCTACATTTTCAATATCCGTGGCAGACTGAGTTCCTACTAAAATAACAATAAATTCGTCACCGCCTAAACGGGCAACAATATCGTTTTTCCGAACACTACTTTTAATACGCTTAGAACATTCAACTAATAAGGCATCGCCTGTAGCATGCCCTAGTGAGTCGTTTACATCTTTAAAGTTATCAAGGTCTAACATGGCAACAACCAATTGCTTTTTATCGCGCTGGGCATTTTTTATTGCGCTAGTTAGGTGCTCTTGTAATAAATTTCGATTAGGTAAGTTGGTTAAGCTATCAAAGTTAGCTTGTTGCCAAATAAGTTTGTCGGCTTGCTCACGCTCTAGAGCTATTCGCGCAAGATTAGCGAATTGCTCTATAAGGGTAAAATCAATAGTTTTAGGTGTTGATTTTTCACTATGGTAAATGGCGAAAGTTCCTAAAATATTCCCTTGATTATCAATAATAGGCTCAGACCAACATGATGCTAGGTTTGCTTTTTTAGCTAATTCAGTCCATGGGGTCCAAAAGGGGTGGCTACTAATATCCGAAACAATAACTCTTTTCCCTGTATAAGCAGCTGTACCACACGAGCCGACGCCATGGCCTATTTCAACACCATCGATAGCTTCATTATAAAAATCTGGAAAGCTTGGTGCAGCGCCTATTATTAAATGCTTTTTGCTGTCATCAAGTAACAATATGCTGCACATTGCACCGTGATATTCCTTTTCTACGCTGACTAAAATAGCGGGCAAAATATCCGATAACTTTGCTGAGCTGGCGATTAATTCCAAAATATTATTTCGTAAGCGACTTAGTTTTTCATTGTTGAATAGCTGTTGGTTTCTAGTCTTCATAAATAATGAAAAAGCGAGAGAAAACACATTAGTTAAAATGAGTGCGGCAATAATACGAAGTAGCTCAAAATCACTAAATTGCGTATAGGTTAAAAAACAAGTGATAAAAATAAGCAGGGCATTCAATATACTGGCACTGATTGTCGGTAACAGATAAAAGCCAGCAATGATTATAGGGAAAACCCAATAAATTAATATTGCTCCTTTGGCATAAATGGCGCCGATCATCGTAATTTGAATAAATATGGCTAAAAGGCCACTAAAAAATTGAGTTTTTTTGGTAAACCAAACGCCAGAAAAAATTATCGTTATGCCAAGTATTGCAACAAGATCAATGATGATTTGCACTTTATCTTGAGCTTTTACACTCAAAACAAGAAATGGGAATAAACCTAATAGGGCAAAAGCGGTGACGGTGAGTAATATCTTATCTTCACTTGAACGTCTCATCATACCAAAAGAACCCTATAAATTAAGTCATGCAGAGTGTAACTTTATCGCTAAGCGTCGCTAGTATCAATTATATCGTAGATAAAAATTGATCTGTCTCATTGCAAGGAATTGTTATATAAAAAGCGACTTAACGCTTTTATCTATAGCCAGTTTTTGATGGGGAAAACATATTAAATAACAGGTTTGTATTTATATGGCGGTCAATATTGGAATTAACCACCTCGAACTTATTGCTATAATCTATTTAAGCCAATTTTTGTAAATAACCGTTATAGCGTTTGCGACTTAAGTAACTAACAATTTCTTGCTTATATTGGCAAATGTTGAGTTCAGGATACTCAGTGTACAAAACATTTTCTAGCGCACTTTTCTCTAAAAAAAGTAAATAAGCTAGTGGCAAATATTTTGGATTGAAATTATTTTGGTATACGGTTGCTCTAACTTCTGATGAGCTATAATGCGTTTTTTTTCCGTAACGCTTTTCAAGGGCTGGAAGCAGTTTCGCTCCGTATTTTTTAATCGAATAATATTTAAACATATGCTAATCCTTAGCGTTATATTACGTCCAAGTGAGAGCGCACATTATAATCGTGAGCTTTTAACGCGTCAACAGAAAATTGATAAAAGTCACGCCATCATTGGGCTGCAAGGAAAACTCATACATTTTTCTAGGCTCATGTCTTACAACTTTTTCTGACGTTAGCGACAAGCTCGATATTTTTTAACGAAGTTTATTGCATGTTTCATGTATTTTAAAATTAAGCGAATATAAAATATGCTATTACGCATGTTCTTTAAGTACGTAATAGCAATTTATGCAAAGATATATTTGTTGAAATTAAAGAATGATTTAGTCTTTGTTGTGCCTTGCTTGTAAAACGGCCATCACTTCGCTTAAGTCGATGTTTTGATCTTGTAGTAACACCAAAGTGTGATAAAACAAGTCAGCACATTCGCCTAGTAAGTCTTCTTTGGTTTCAGCAACCGCAGCTAGTGCAACTTCAACACCTTCTTCGCCAACTTTTTGCGCAATTTTTGTGGTGCCTCGTGAAAACAAGTGTGCGGTATAGCTGTCTTCAGGTGCATCACTTTTACGGCTTGCAATAACTTGTTCTAATTCGCTAAGAAAGTTTTGCTGGCTAAGTTTTTGTTCTGGAAAACATGACTCTGTGCCTAAGTGGCAAGTTGGCCCTTGTGGACGACAAGCAATAAGCAAGCTGTCTTGGTCGCAATCAGTGATCACTTGGCTGACTTTTAAATAATTGCCGCTGGTTTCACCTTTGCACCATAGTGTTTGTTTCGCTCGACTATAGAATGTCGCTAAACCTGTGTTTAAGGTTTGCGCCAACGCCTCAGTATTCATGTAACCTTGCATTAATATCGCGCCGGTATCTTGGTGCTGAATAATCGCCGGGATCATGCCTGACATTTTGTCCCATGCCAATTGGCTAATATTATCTTTTGTTATCAGCATAATCTTATCTCAACTTTTTCATTTTTAAGGGTTTGCTTTAATTCACTCATGGCAATGATGCCTTTATGGAAAACACTCGCGGCAAGTGCGCCATCAACATCAGTTTGCTGAAAAACATCAACAAAGTGTGATATGTCACCTGCGCCACCTGAAGCGATTAGTGGCACATTGCACTTTTCACGCACTTGGCTAAGCTGTTCAATGTCGTAACCTTGGCGAACACCATCTTGATTCATACAATTAAGTACTATCTCTCCAGCACCTAATTTTTGCACTTCTTGTATCCAATCTAAGGTGCGCCACTTGGTTTTTTGTGTCCGGGTTTCATCGCCGGTAAATTGATAAACTTGGTACTCTCCTTGGCCGTTGTTGGCGTCTTGATTAAAGTAACTGTCAATGCCAACCACAATACATTGCTGACCAAATACATCGGCTAATCTTGATATTAATTCAGGATCGCGCAGCGCAGGGGAGTTAATCGATATTTTATCGGCGCCCATCATTAAAATTTGTCGAGCATCTTCTTCTGACTTAATGCCGCCGGCAACACAAAAGGGAATGTCGATGACTTGTGCAATACGACTGACCCAGCTTTTATCAACCACGCGATTGTCTGAGCTGGCAGTAATATCATAAAAAACTAATTCATCAGCACCAGCTTGCGCGTATTTTTGCGCTAGCGGAACTATGTCGCCAATAATTTCATGATTACGGAATTGAACACCTTTAACGACTTTTCCATCCCTAACATCTAGACAAGGAATTATGCGTTTGGCCAACATGCGATTGCCTCCTCAAGAGTAAATTTACCTTCTAACAATGACCGGCCTAATATTACGCCATCAACACCGGTTGGGATCAGTGCAGTAATATCTGCTAATGAGCCAATGCCTCCAGAGGCTTGCCATTTTATATTTGGGTATTGCTGACAAAGTTCGCGGTACATTTCAACATTACTGCCTGTTAACGTACCATCCTTACTGATGTCAGTGCATAAAACATGAATTAAACCTGCGGCAATATAATCATCTAATAATGACTCTAAATTAACGCCACTGTCTTTTATCCAGCCGTGTGTTGGCAAGGTTTTATTGCCATTGGCATCAATTTTTACGTCAAGTGCTAAAACAATGCTCTCACCACCAAATTCAGTAAGCCAAGTGCGAACCAAGTCTGGCTCTTTAATGGCGAGTGAGCCGATCACCACGCGATCAGCGCCTAAGGTTAATAATTGCTCTATATCTTCCTTGCAGCGTACACCACCGCCAACCTGAATAATCATGCTTTCGTGCTTTACTAAAGTTTTCAGTAAACTTAGTTGGCGTTTATTACTATCCTTTGCGCCATCTAAATCAACAAAGTGCATCACGGTAGCACCAGATTGAGCATATGAATCTTGGCGTTCTTTGGCGGTGTATTGATAGTTAGTTTTCTGCTGGTAATCACCTTGAAATAATCGAACGACTTCGCCGTCAATTAAATCGATTGCTGGGATCATCATCGTTTACATCTCCAAAAAGTTTTTAATGATTTTACTACCAAGATCGCTTGAGCGTTCAGGGTGAAATTGACAACCAATGAAGTTGTCTTTGGCAATAGCTGCTGAAAACTCACTACCATATTGGCAGCGTGCAACCGTGTATTCAGACACTGGCGCAGCAAAGCTATGAACAAAATAAAAATAGTCTTCAACGTTTATTCCGTTAAATACGGGGTGATTTTCAACCTGGCTTAAAGTATTCCAACCCATATGTGGCAGGCGTAAGCTTTTAGCATCATGTGGACGAACATCAGTGGGAATTACGCCCAAACACTCGATAATTTGCTCGTCACTATTAGAATTAGCACCTTCTACTGAACTTCGAGCCATTAATTGCATACCTAAACAAAAACCTAATACTGGTTGAGTAAGTTGCTGTAAGGTTGCTACTAATCCTCTCGATTTAATATTTTCCATGGCATGGCGGGCAGTGCCAACGCCAGGTAAAATTACTTTCTTAGCATTTTTTATTACCTTGATATCATCAGATATAACAATGGAATAGCCCAAACGCTCGACGGCGAATTTTACCGAAGAGAGGTTTGCACATCCCGTATCAACAATAACAAAGTCAGCTGTTTGCGTTACTTGGTCAGTTGTCACGCTATAAACATCCTTTTGTGCTTGGTAAATCATCACCAGATATAGTAATTGCTTGGCGTAATGCACGACCAAACACTTTAAATAAGCTTTCTACTTGGTGATGACAGTTACCTTCAGTGGTTGAAAGGTGTAAGGTAATTGCCATGGCGTCTGCTAAAGAGCGGAAAAAGTGCGATACCATCTGTGTCGACATTTGCCCGACGTTACTCTCGGTAAATGTTGCATCAAACTTTAACCAAGGACGGCCAGATAAATCGATTGAACATTCTGCTCGACATTCATCCATAGGTAAAACAAAGCCAAAGCGTCCGATACCGCGTTTATCGCCTAAGGCCTGTTTTAGGGCTTGCCCAAGTGCTAGGGCTGTGTCTTCAACACTGTGATGTTCATCAATGTGATAATCACCATCAACGTTGACGTTCATGCTAAAGCCACCGTGAGCCGCTATTTGTTCAAGCATATGATCGAAAAAACCCAAGCCTGTTTTGATCTTAATATCGCCAACCTTATCGAGATTTATCGCGACATTGATATCAGTTTCTTTTGTTGTTCGAGTGACATTCGCAATACGAGGTTTTGTTAGTAGCTGTTCGGCGATATCCTGCCAATTAAGCGATTGACGATTATATTTAATACCTTGAATGCCCATGTTGGCTGCAAGTGTAATATCGGTTTCTCGGTCACCAATCACATAAGAGTTGGCAAAGTTAACTTTACCTTGCTGCAGGTAATCGCTAACTAGCCCTAATTTAGGCTTTCGACAGCTACAATTATCTTCGTCGAAATGTGGACAAAGCAGCACGTCATCAAAGCTAATGCCTTGTGATGAAAACATTGCCATCATTGCATCGTGTGGCAAATCAAAATCGCTTTGCGGGTAATTATCGGTACCTAGTCCGTCTTGATTCGATACCATGACCAAGCGAAAACCTTTTTTTTGCAAGGCAATTAGCACAGGAATAACATTAGGTTCGAAAACTAACTTCTCCAAGCTATCAACCTGTTTATCCGTTATCGGCTCTTCAATTAATGTACCGTCACGGTCGATAAATAAAATATTTTGCTGATTCATACTAATTCTCTTTTATCTGGTGTTATAGCGTTGATAATTTTTTGTTTTAATAGTGATAGTTCGTTTGCACTGCCAATACTGATCCGTAAGCAATTGGCTAAGCTTAGTTGCTTAGACTGGTCGCGAATTAAAATACCTTGCTTGGCAAGAGTATTAAAAATAAAGCTTTTTGTGGCTTCGCTTTCACAGCGAAATAGCACAAAGTTGGCGTCGCTAGCAAATACTTGTTCGCACCATTTTTGTTGAGTTAACCAATGAGCAAGTTGGTCTCGTAACGTACCTGTTTCTTGCACACGATTGTTCATTTGCCTTAAACCATTTTGTGCCAATGCTTCACTTGCTATTTCGGCAACTGGGGCGGAAATAGGGTAAGGCGCAATAACTTTACTGAGCATGGTTATTACGTCCTCATTAGCTAAAGTGAAGCCACAACGTAAACCTGCTAACGCAAAAGCTTTTGATAATGTTCTTAATACCACTAAGTGTGGGTAGTCTTTCAGCCAACTAGCAACGGATTGCTCTGGGCTAAATTCAATATAAGCTTCGTCGACAACAACAATGGCGGAACCGGCAAATAATTCCAGTGCTGCTTGAATATCTTGTTGTGATAATAAATTGCCGGTTGGGTTACCCGGAGAGCATAAAAAAACTACTTTAGCTTGGCCAACTTGTTGTTTTAGCCCCGCTAAATCTAATGACAGTTTGTCGGTTAACGGCACTTTAATGGTGTCTACGCCGTGATTTTCTGCGCTAATGGCATACATGCCATACGTAGGTGGGCAAATTAATACTTTGTCTTGATAAGCTCGACAAAAGGTTCGGATTAATAACTCTATGCCTTCATCAGCACCGCGGGTTGCTAAAATATTTTCAGCGCGAATATTGTCAGTACTTACGCCACAATAATCACGGTAAGCATTGATTAAATTCTCCGGCTGAAAATCAGGGTAGCGATTAATATTGTTACTGTTCACTTGATAGGTGCCCGAGCCTGAAGCTTCATTCGCATTTAGCCAAATTTTACTTTGCATATCGCCATTACTTGAATGTAAACGACGTGCAGACTGATAAGGCACCATATTAACTAATTCTTCGCGGGCAAGTTTGTTTGCAATAGTCATTTATACAGCTCCTGCTTCATTAGTAGTTTGCTTTTCAGTAGTTTTTTTCTCAGTAATAGGTTGTTCTTCTAAACGAATGGTTACAGCGCGTTTGTGGCCGTCTAAGCCTTCGGCGTCAGTAAGTTCGCAAATGCATTCAGCTAAGTTGCTCAAACCTTGGCGAGTTATTTCTTGCACAGTAAAGCGTCTTGAAAAGTCTGCTAATGACAAACTGCTGATCACTTTTGAATAGCCATAAGTTGGCAATACGTGATTAGTGCCGCTGGCGTAATCGCCGGCTGATTCAGGGGTATAAGCGCCAACAAAAATAGAACCGGCATTTCGTAACTGTGCTAGTAATACTTGCGCATTCTCAGTTTGAATAATTAAGTGCTCAGGGCCATATTCATTTGAAACCTCAACCGCTTGAGCCAAATCTGTGGTTAATATTAAACGACTTTGTTTTAAGGCTTGCTTGGCAATATCTGCTCTTGAAAGTTCAGCTAATTGCTTAACTAATGCGTCTTGTACTTCATTAATAAGCGCTTCACTGTCAGACAACAATATCACTTGGCTATCAGGGCCGTGTTCTGCTTGTGAAAGTAAATCAGCGGCAACAAAGCCAGCGTTAGCATTTTCGTCGGCAATCACTAGTACTTCTGAAGGGCCTGCTGGCATATCAATAGCAAAACCATTAACTTGTTGCGATAGTTGCTTTTTAGCTTCAGTTACATACTTATTACCTGGGCCAAATATCTTATTGACTGGCTTTATCGAATTTGTACCAAAAGCTAAAGCAGCACAGGCTTGTGCGCCGCCAATGTTGTAAATTTCATCAATTTGACAAAGTGATGCAGCAACAAGAATCTCATCCGCTAACTGACCACTTTTATTGGGAGGACAAACCAATACTTTACGCGGACATTGCGCTAACTGCGCTGGTACACCTAGCATTAATACTGTTGATGGCAGTGGAGCGCTGCCAGCAGGAATATATAAACCAACGCTAGCAATAGCTTCTGTTTTTAAAGTACATATTACACCGGGGGTGGTTTCAACCCGAATGTCATCGGTTATTTGTGCTTGGTGAAAACGCTTAATGTTGTCATAGGCGCTTTTAATCGCTTGTAGCCGTTTGCTGGTTAATCTGGCTTTCGCTGCGTTAACTTGTGCTTGAGTAACTTGTAAACTTTCAAGTTTTACGCCATCAAATTTCTCAGTTAAATCAAATAGCGCGGTATCACCATTTTTTCTCACGTTGGCTAAAATATTTTCCACTTGCTGCGATAATAAAGCACTTTCAGCAATGGCTGGGCGCGATAAGGCAAATTTACGCGCGGCAGCTGATAAGTTTGGCCAATTGATTATTTCGTTTTTCATATCATTCAACTTCTAATAATGTTGTCTAGAAAGGTGAATAGCTTCAAAGCAAACGAGTTTTCACAGTCATTTGCATTGAATCTATTTGCTATCCCATCATTTTCTCAATCGGCATCACCAAAATGGAGTTACAACCTAGGGCATTAAGCTGTTCCATTGTTTCCCAAAAGAAGGTTTCTGTTGCTACAACGTGTACGGCTACAAGGTCGTCTCGTCCCGCTAAAGGCAATATAGTCGGCGTTTCTTTGCCCGGCATCAGTGCGCTTACTTCGGTAATTTTATCTTTTGGCGCGTGCAGCATAATGTATTTACTTTCTTTTGCTTTCATTACCCCTTGAATGCGCGGTAATAAGGTATCGAGAATACTTTGTTTTTCTGATGCTAAGGCGGTAGATGTTTGAATTAATGACGCTTTTGAGCGGAAAATTTCTTCTACTTCAACCAAGCCGTTTGCTTCTAGCGTTGCGCCGGTTGACACTAAATCACAAATACCGTCGGATAAACCAACGCGAGGCGCTACTTCCACAGAGCCTTTTAATAAGCAAAAATCAACGTTAATGCCATTTTCCTTCGCATATCGATTCAATAATTGTGGGTAGGTTGTGGCAAATCTTAGGCCATTTAAACTTTCAACACCTTGGTAGTCAAAACCTTCAGGCATGGCTATAGATAAACGACAGCCGCCAAAGTTCAAACCAGAAGTTCGAATGTATTGCGACTTTTGCCCCATTAGTTCACGCTCTAAAGCCGTTTCTTCTAGCGTGTTATCGCCAACAATGCCTAAATCACAAACGCCGTCCATCACCAAGCCTGGAATGTCACTACTGCGTACGCGCATAATATCAATGGGCATATTAGTGACGTGAGCAAGTAAGCGGCGATCAGAAACATTGAGTTTTAAGCCGCAACGTTTTAGTAGGGCTTGCGTGTCGTCACTTAAACGACCTGATTTTTGCATTGCGATGCGTAAACGTGGTTCTGTTGTCATTTTATTTTCCTATTAAATTTTAAATTCTGTTCTTATTAGTTCGCTTTTTATGTTGTAAAAATTGTTCAAAAAATATCATGTATATACAATTCTAAGGCCATAAAAATGCGAAAACCCCCGAGAGAGGTGAACTCTTTCGGGGGTTTAGAAATTAATTTTTATCTATCTTACACCGCTGAAAGGTTCAAAGCCCCTCAGCGAAAAAACCTGAGCAGCTAGTCCGTATGATGGTGATGATGATGGATAGCAATCAGATTTAATGTCATTTTTTATTTACTCTATTTAGTGTTTAATTATGTCTAGTTAGCTTGGTGTAAGTTTTAACACGCTAGATTTAAAGCGCTTTAGCTAAATTAAAGTAGTTACTTTAATTTATATTTTTACACTACGTTGATTTCATCAGTAGGGCAAGTGTTTAATTTTACATCGATATTATATTTTGAACTAAGCTAGTGTTATTTTTATCTAAACGGAATACCGTAAGGATTAAAGATTTATCTTATATCGTCGATAACAAGCATATATGTTGATGAATTTCGTCAATTGAATTATGGATAAACAAAAGGGGGAACAATAATGGATATATTTACTACGGCATTAAGACGCGTTGTTCCTGTGCCCATTAAACCAGCAAATTTAAAAGTGAAAGCCTTAGCAAAAGAAGCAGCAGCAAGTGGTGTTTCTGATGACATTCAAGGCTTAGAAGAACACGAGTTATATTTTAAAAAACAGGTAAAAGAAAAGCCTGAACAAGTAGGGGAAAAACAAGAAGAAAGCACAGATGACGTTATTCTTCCTACGGCGGTCCCGTCAGATAATACGGGCCAGAATGTAGACATGTTTGACGACAGTGAAGATGAATTAAAAGATGATAAAGATGATAAGCCCCACTTAGATCTTTTTGTTTAACAATTTCAGTGTAGTCCGGCTTACGTACAATTCTATGTTATTGTTATATTAATCCCTGATATTTTTCGATGTAATTCTAAGCTCGCATCTCAAAGTAGCTTGGGTATAATGAGCGCAAATTTCCTAATACCATTTCCTAATGAGTGCTGTAGAACACGCGTTTTCACATCAAGGTGCTTTAGCTAAAGCCATTAATGGATTTTCTCCCCGTCAGGCTCAACTTGATATGGCGATGGAAGTTGCTAAAGCTATCGAGCAAAAAAGCTCTCTCGTTGTGGAAGCTGGCACCGGTACTGGTAAAACCTTTGCTTATTTGATCCCCGCATTATTGGCCAATAAAGCCGATGCGGAAAGCGATCAAGGGCAAAAGAAAATTATCGTCTCGACTGGAACAAAAAATCTCCAAGAACAATTATTTCATAAAGACTTACCGTTAATTCGCAAAGCATTGGCGAGTAATGCTCAAGTGGCGCTTTTGAAAGGGCGAGCAAACTATCTTTGTATTTATCGTCTTGAACAGTATCAAAATTCACGCGGTCAACTTGACGCACAAACATTAGCTGATTTCGTTAAAGTGCGCTCTTGGGCTAATGGCACACATAGTGGTGATATTGGTGAGGTCGTAAATGTGATGGAAGGCTCACCGGTTTTTCCTTTTGTTACTAGCACCGTTGATAATTGTTTGGCAAAAGACTGCCCTAATATTGATGATTGTTATTTAATTAAAGCGCGCGAAAAAGCGATTGATGCCGACCTTGTGGTGGTGAATCATCATTTGTTTTTTGCTGATATGGCGCTAAAAGACAGCGGGTTTGGTGAATTGATCCCCAAAGCCGATGTGATGATATTTGATGAAGCCCATCAAATTGCAGATATTGCCAGTGAGTATTTTGGTGATGCATTTTCAACTCGGCAATTATTGGATTTATGCACTGATGTTTTGCAAGTTTATCGTAGTGAATTAACTGATGTTAAACAACTCGGTAAAGCGGCTGAAAAACTGTTAAAAACCAGCCAAGAATTTCGTTTATTGTTTAACTACGATCCCGAACGGGGCAATTGGCGCGAAAAACACAAACAACAACGCTTTTCTCATGCTTTCATTTTATTGAAAACAGATTTAGATTTTTTGTATCAAGTGATCAAACTCTGTGTCTCGCGCAATGAAGCGATTGATAACTGTTTCGACCGCGCGGTTAATTTGCTAACACAATACGAAGTGATGGCCGATGTTGATGCAATGGGGATGAGCTTTTGGTATGAAACCACACCTCGTCATGTCGTGCTACATAAAACACCATTATCAGTGGCAGATAAATTTGGTAATTATGTAAAAGAATCAGGTGCAGGTTGGATTTTCACCTCTGCAACTTTGGCAGTTGATGGCGCATTCCAACATTTCTCTAGTCATTTAGGCATAGAGTATTCTGCAAGTTTATTACTTGATAGCCCGTTTGATTATGCCAAACAATCACAATTAGTTATTCCACGTTATTTACCGGCAGCGAATGATAGGAACAGGGCAAAAGCATTAAGTGATTTAGCAAAACCGTTAATTGAAGCCAGTAAAGGCGCTTGTTTCATGCTGTTTACCAGTTATCGTGTGATGCATCAAGTGGCTGAACTATTAGCTGAAGAGGTTGATAATCGCTTATTGGTTCAAGGGCAAATGGGTAAACGTAAGTTACTTGAGGAGTTTGTTGAGCAAAGTGATGCTGTGTTGCTTGCCACCGCAAGTTTTTGGGAAGGTGTTGATGTTCGTGGCGATAAATTAACTTGTGTGATTATCGATAAATTGCCATTTGCTTCACCTGATGACCCGTTATTACAAGCACGCAGTGAAGATGTTAGGCGCCAAGGTAAAGACCCCTTTGCTCAAATTCAATTACCACAAGCGGTTATTGCCTTAAAACAGGGGGTTGGTCGGTTAATTCGCGATGTTAGCGACAATGGCGTACTCGTTATTTGCGATGATAGATTGGTGAATCGTCCTTATGGTGAGGTGTTTCTAAAAAGTTTGCCGGAAATGAAGCGCAGTCGAGATATTAAGCAGGCCGCTGATTTTCTTTCAAAACTGAGCTAACTTTTTACGGTTAACGCCGTATTTAGTTAAATGTTGTAATAAATTAGTCTGAACGCAAAGATTGCTCAACCATGGCAAAAAATAATGATAAACTTGCCGATAAGCAATAATACAAATTTTAAAAGGTTTTTTTGACGTGAATTTTTTGTCCATCGATGCCTCTACTGAAGCTTGTTCAGTCGCAATAACATTTAATGAGTCACAATTTAGTGAATATGAACTGTGTCCTCAGTCTCATAGTTTACGTTTACTACCTATGGTTGATAGCGTTTTAAAACAAGCAAATTGTAAGTTAGCTGAGCTTGATGGTATTATTTTTGGTCAAGGACCAGGCAGTTTTACCGGTGTGCGTATTGGTATCGGGGTAACACAAGGTTTAGCCTTCTCAGCGCAGCTACGTGCTAGAGGTGTTTCAACGTTACAAGCGATGGCACAACAAGCTTACATTGAAAAAGGCGAAAGTAGAGTTATCGCTGCAATTGATGCACGTATGTCTGAAGTTTATACCTGCTATTTTGAAGTAGATGAGCAAGGTGTTATGCAGGCTAAAACAGCTGAAACTGTATTAAAGCCTGAATTGGTAGCGCAATATTATAATGACATGGCTATACCTGCTTACGGTGTCGGAACGGGGTGGGATGCGTATAAAGATTTAGCCGCATTAAAATCAAACCCTGATTCACCTGAAATATTATTTCCTACGGCAGAGGCAATGTTGGCAATAGGGCAGATCGACTTTTCTCAGCATAGTGTTGATGCAGAAAATGCCCAGCCTAAGTATGTTCGTGATACTGTTTCATGGAAAAAATTACCAGGTCGTGAATAAAAGTTAATTGTTTGCTTGATGAAAACTAATAATTTCATCAAGCCATTTAAATAGCATTTAATGGCGATTAGCGATCTTAAATTAGCGCTAAGCTCAGATGAGTTTTAAAGATAAAAATATTTTAACCTTGAACAAAATTTGTTAGATTAACCATTATGCAAGTAACCAATACGACTAACTTAGCTGCTACATCTGTTGCCGCACCTAGTAATACCTCTCCAGTACAAGCTCAAGAGCAACGTACTAGAGCGCTTGCACGCGAAGAAAATCAAGAGCAAAAATCTCAATCTGATGCAAAATCACAACAACGTTTCGATGTAAATGAGCAAGCTATTGCCCTGATTGAACGCGAACAATTACAGCCTTATAACAACGGTAGTCATCAACAACAAAATAAAAACTCTAGTGACTTTAATGGTGGTTATGATGCGCCATCAAATCAAAATCAGTCTGCTGTAGCAGCGTATCAGTCTGTTGATTCCATTGCTCAACGTGACAATATTCAACAAGTATTTGGCGTCGACTTGTTTGCCTGATTTTTCAAAGAACACCTCCTCCTCATCAGATTCTAAAAAGTTGAGTTTTAACCAAAGATATCAATTTTGGTTATTATTTATATTTGCCATTATCGTATTGCAAATTCCCATTATTTCTATCCCATTTAAGTGGCTGGAAAGTTACTTTCATGAAATTAGTCATGGTTTAACCGCAGTATTTACCGGCGGTAGCATTGTTCGAATACAGTTATTCCCCAATGGTGCAGGTTTATGTACTACCCGTGGAGGTTCATCATTTTTGATTAGCTTAATGGGGTACGGTGGTGCAATAATTTGGGGGGGCTTACTTTTTTCGTTAGCGTCGGTGCATCGTAATATTGCTAGAGTTTTTTCAATTGTTTTGTTGTGTTTACTCACTACCAGTATTTTATTATGGGTAAGAGACTTACTGACCTTGTTTATTGTACTGGTGTTAGTACTGTTAGTTGCTGCGCAATTAAGATTTTCGTCCCATAAAGCCTTACAAAAATTGCTGCAAGTTACAGGCTTGTTAGTATTAATTAATAGTTTGATGAGCCCGCTATATTTACTTGATGGACAAGCTAAAGGTGATGGTGCAGCATTAGCCAATATCACCTTAATACCAGAAATTGTTTGGGTTACACTTTGGTTTGTTTCGGCGCTATTTATGACTTATCGGTTAAGCAAAACCAAGTTTGCGCGCTAATTTATAAATTTTTTATTACCTATAAATTCACCTGTAGTGGATATAGTTTCTTCGTGCTATTGGTTTACAAGCAATAGATTTAAATAAAATAATTTGGATTGAGTATGTTGCCTAACGGTATAAAAGAAATAACATTTAGTTCAGGCTCAAAAAAAATTGCAGCATTAACTAATGGCAATGATCAAGCACCGCTATTGCTATGTTTACATGGCTGGTTGGATAACGCGGCGAGCTTTCAACCACTGCTGCCATATTTAGCTGACTATCATGTTATTGCGATTGATTGGCCAGGCCATGGCTTATCAAGTCATCGCAGTGAAGATGCGCATTATCATTTTATTGATTGGATATACGACTTAGTTAAGCTATTTAAGTCACAGCAATGGTCAGACGTTAATATTGTTGCTCATTCAATGGGCGGCATGATTGCTTCTGCATTTGTTGCGGCTTTTCCGGAACAGGTAAAATCATTAAGCTTAATTGATTCGATTGGCTTATTAGCACTAAGTAGTGAGAAAACCACCACGCAGCTGCGCCAAGGCATGTTGAGTCGATTATCACGCAGTGATAGCAATATTCGTTACCATCCAAGCATTGCGTCAGCGGTTGAAGCAAGAACTTTAGTTTCGGATTTGAGAACAGAGCATGCAGAGCTAATTGTTAGCAGAGGTATCGAAGATACTGAAAAGGGCTTTCAATGGAGTTCAGATAGTCGATTACGGGCAACATCGCCGTATAGGCTTACAATGTCTCAAGCTAAACAAATCATTACTGACGTCAACGTTCCAACGCAATTGTTATATGGTAATAAAGGAATGGAGATGGTGACGCTAGGGCTAAAAGAGTTTAGTACACTTTTTAGTTCGTTAGCCGTTCATGAACTTAACGGTGGTCACCATGTGCATATGGAACAGCCTGAGAAAATGGCCAAGTTAATTGCTCAATTTGTTAATTAACGAAATATGGGCGTTTATTGAACAAGTTTTTTAGCCAATTCTACTATAATGAATTTAGTCATTTGAGGTTAAATTTAAACAAGTGTTTAAATTTACTGGATCGACCAGTGAAAATTTGATAAAACGTATCACTAAAATTAAGAATAAGAAATAAAAGAGGAAAGGCACTGTGGAAAAAATTTGGCTTGAGAAGAGTTATCCTCCTGGCGTTCCATATGAAATCGACCCTGATAAATATGCTTCAATCGTAGATATGTTCCATAAATATACCGAGGTATATGCTGAACGTAGTGCGTTTATCAATATGGGCGCAGAAATTAGTTATCGTGAACTTGCTGAACAAGCCACTGCCTTTGCTGCATATTTACAAAATGATTTAGGCTTAGTCAAAGGCGATAAATTCGCCATTATGGTACCGAATTGTTTGCAATATCCTATCGCATTATTTGGCGCTTTAATCGCAGGTTTAACCGTGGTTAATGTTAACCCTCTTTATACTGCCCGCGAATTAGAACACCAATTAAAAGACTCCAATACTAAAGCTATTTTGATTATTCAAAATTTTGCCAGTATTTTGGAAAAGGTGTTAGATAAAACACCAGTTGAAAAAGTTATTTTAACGTCGCTTGGTGATCGCTTAGGTACTGTTAAAGGCGCTGTTGTTAATGGCGTTGTTAAATATGTTAAAAAGATGGTGCCAGCGTTTAATATTGCTAATACGGTGCATTTTAATAAAGCATTAGCTAAAGGTTATAAGTCGACATTTACACCAGTAGAGCTTATTGGTGAAGATTTAGCCTTTTTACAATATACCGGCGGTACTACGGGTGTTTCAAAAGGCGCGATGTTAACGCATCGCAATATGGTTGCGAACCTAGAGCAAGCCAAGGCAGCGATTAAGCCACAATTAGAAGAGGGCAAGGAGCTAGTTGTTACCGCTTTACCGCTTTATCATATCTTCGCCTTAACCGCTAACTGTCTAACGTTCATTACTTTAGGTGGTACAAATTTACTAATAACAAACCCACGTGATATGCCAGGTTTTGTTAAAGAATTATCGAAGTATCCATTTACGGCAATTACCGGTGTAAATACGTTATTTAATGGTTTATTGAATACACCTGGTTTTAGTGAGCTTAGTTTTGCTAATTTAAAGCTATCACTTGGTGGTGGTATGGCAGTGCAACGTCCTGTTGCTGAAAAATGGGAAAGTGTCACTAAAACACGTCTACTTGAAGGTTATGGTTTAACCGAATGTGCACCGTTAGTTACGCTTTGTCCATATAACCAAACTCATTACAGCGGTAGCATTGGATTACCTGCATCATCTACTGATATTCGTATTGTTAAAGAAGATGGCAGTATAGCGGGTATTGATGAAGCTGGTGAAATGCTGGTTAAAGGCCCTCAAGTGATGAAGGGCTATTATAACCGTCAAGAAGCAACAGATGAAATTTTAAAAGACGGTTGGCTAGCAACGGGTGATGTTGCATGTATGGACGAAAATGGTTTCTTCAAAATAGTTGATCGCAAAAAAGATATGATTATCGTTTCTGGCTTTAATGTGTTTCCAAATGAAATTGAAGAAGTTGTTGCCAGTAATGAAGGTGTATTAGAAGCTGCTGCTATTGGCATTCCACATGAAGTTTGTGGTGAAGTAGTGAAAATATTTGTTGTGCGTAAAGATCCTAACTTAACTGAAAAAGATTTGATTGCCCATTGTCGTGAAAACTTAACAAACTATAAAGTGCCAAAAATTGTTGAGTTTCGTGATGACCTTCCAAAGACTAATGTGGGCAAAATATTGCGTCGAGAACTTCGTTAGTCATAGAAGTCAATGCTCGAATCAAAAAAGGCCAACTGAAGTTGGCCTTTTTTTATGGCTTAAATTTATTGTCAAACCCGTAATGAATGGACTTTAAAGTGAACGTTCCTAACGGTTAATAATGCTATTGGGCATTTAAACGTTGAGCATTAACGGCTTTGCTGTCATCAGACATTAAATAAACATAAAGTGGCATAATATCTTCAGGTGCGGCTATGCTGTCTTTGTTTTCTGCTGGATAAGCACTTGCACGCATATTTGTACTGGTTGCGCCTGGGTTAATTGCGTTCACTCTTAATGAAGAATTTTCATATTCATCAGCGATAACCTGCATCATACCTTCTGTGGCAAACTTAGAAACACTGTAAGCTCCCCAATATGCCTTACCTTTATTACCTACACCTGAAGATGTAAATACTAATGAGGCGCTTTCCGCTTTTAATAGGCTTGGTATTAATGCTTGAGCCAGTAAAAACTGTGCGTTAACGTTGACGTTCATCACGTCATGCCAAATTTGCTCACTAACTTGAGTAAAAGGCGTTAACTCTCCTAACATAGAAGCATTCAGTAATGCGCCATCTAGCTTACCAAATTGGCTGACTATTGTTGAGGTTAAGTCAATGTAGTTCTGTTTGGTTGCACCTTTTAAATCAAGAGGGACAATGGCAGGCTCTGGATGGCCATTACCTAGTATTTCATCGTAAACCGCTTCAAGCTTTGCAACGGTTTTTCCTAAGAGTATAACGGTTGCACCTAATTCGGCATAAGTTAGTGCTGCTTGTCGACCAATACCAGCACCTGCTCCGGTGATAAGTATGGTCTTATTCGCTAAAATTTCAGGGGTAATTGAATAGTCAAACATGTGAATAAATTGCTGATAAAGTTTGCCGATAATTCTACTACTTTCAGCACTATGCTGACGAGTGTTTTCGACACTAAACGACAATTCATTAACAAAAACTGCCAATAAATCAAAAAATCACTAGCACTTGATCTGTTCTTGAGTTAACTTTAACTGGTCTAACAAGTTGAAATGATGCTAAAACAGCTATAAAAACCAGTAAAACTATAGAACAATAAAAACATATTATTAAGCATAGTTAAGTTTATAAAAATAAAAGATAAGTCGTGGGGAGATAAAATGAAAAAGTTAGTACTCAGTCTCGCAATTGCCAGCACATTAGGTTTAAGTGCTTGTGATGACGAAACCATCAAAGACGTTGAAAAAGAAGTGGTTGATAATGGAACAGCCGTTACACCAACAGCTCGTGTTAAGTTTGATCCAAGTGCTGGCGCTGCCGGACTTTCAATTCCAAATGATTTGATTTTTTTAGGTACTGCTGATGGTACTTTAGAAATACCTGTTGCTGACCCTACTGATGGCTCAGACCCATTTGTTGCAATTAGTGCATTAGATGGCTGGTCTATTTCTCAGCCTTTCTCTCTTGCAATTGATTTCCCTACCGGTACCTCTTTAAATGCCGATAGTGTTGCAAATCCAGCAGCTGTTCGTATATTTGAAGCAGTAATGGGCGGCGATGCTAATGATAGCGACTGTACAGCTGTTACCCGAGGACTTGCATGTAAAGTGGTTGGTGAACTAACTTTTGGTGTAGACTTTGTTACACAAGCATCTGGCAATAACATCAGCGTTATTCCAATGAAGCCGCTAAAAGCCGAAACCACATACTTGATGGTAATGACCAACAACCTTAGCGATAATAACGGTAAGGCAGTTGCAGGTTCAACAACTTATGAATTGGCACGACAGGATATTAATACCTTACCATTAGGTAATGCCTCACAATTAGCACTACAGGGTGCTATTAATAGTTATGAAGCTGCCGTTGTTGCTGGTGGTGTTGATAGTGAAACCATTATTTATACCGCGGCAATGACTACACAATCTACAACGCGTGTGTTGAGTACGGTTAAAGCATTGATGGCTGCTGGTGTACCGCAAATGGTCGCTAATGCTCAACAGGGAATTCCGGCTATTGGTATTGCTGATACGGGCATGTCAGTAGCAAATGTATTAGACGGTTTAATTCCACCTAGTTTAGTGCCTTTATACTCTTCAGCTAATTATTTCCGAGGCTCAATAACTTTACCTTCTTACTCGGGTATTCCATCACAAGACAATGCTTTTGCACCAGTGACAGATTGGTGGCGCGCACGTTGTGACTCAGGTGCAACACTTGCTAATTTACCGGCAGAACTATTAGCACTAATTCCTGCTAACCCAATAGATGCCAATGATGGTTTTTGTATGAATTTTGGCTTACGTGATCTCAGTGGCTCAAGTGATGCAAATATAAATGCACTTGACATGGAACGTAACTTAACTAAGTTCAACCCTATCCCAGCGACAACAGCAATGTTACCAATTGATGTGCAAATGACTACGCCTGATTTAGCCGTAGCAAATGCAGTGCGTGCAAGTATGAAAGATAGTGAAGGTAATAGTTTACCTGCGCTTGAAGAACCTGCAGACGGCTGGCCAGTAGCTATGCTAGTGCATGGTATTACTTCAACAAAAGAGCAAATGTTACCAATTACTGGTTTACTTTCTTTGTATGGTATTGCAACGATTGCTATCGATCAGCCATTACACGGTAGCCGAGGTTTTGATCTAGATGGTGATGGAGTTGATGATATCAATACCAGTACCGTATCTACTTTACATTACGTAAATTTAGCCAACATGCTTACTATGCGAGATAACACTCGTCAAAGTACCGCTGACTTGCTTGGTTTACGTTTAGGTATTAACTTTTTAGGTGGTGTTGATAATGATGGCAGTCCAATTAAAGTTGATAGCTCTAAAGTTCATCTTTTAGGCCATTCTTTAGGCGGCATTTACGGTATGAATACTGTGGGCTTGGCAAATACTGAAATCATGCCTCAGAATGATGATACTAAAAAGATTGATGGTTTATTCAAAATTGCCAGCACATCTTTAGCGATGCCTGGATTGATGCTAGCAAACTTTGGTTTAGATTCGCCAGCATTTGAAGCTTTAGCAAAATCAAATTTAACTTATACGTTAAGTGCCGAGTTTAAAGCTTTAGTAGATTCAATATACCCATTGGATGATGATGGACGCTCGACAGCTACTCAAGAAGAGTTGGAAGGACTTTATGCTACATTTTATGATGCGATTAATGATGAGCAACGTGCAACATTAAATGCTGGTTTCGCACAATTTACTTTTGCGGCGCAAACCGTCACTGATTCAGGTGACCCAATTGCTTATGTTCAAGCACTTGCAGCAACGAATACGCCAACGCATTTAATTGAAGTTGTAGGCAACGGAGTTGACAACCTTTCTGACCAAACAGTAACAAACAGAGCACCATTTACCCCTATGGGTGGCACTGAGCCGGCGATAACGCTGTTAGGCTTAGAAGGTGTAAGTGAAGATACTAATGGCTCTGGTGTTGTTAGATTTGTTAATGGTCATCATAGTTCAATTCTTGACCCTCGTCCTAATGCAGCGTCTCCAGACCCTGAGTTAAGTGCCCGAGCAACACAAGAAATGCAAACACAAGTAGCGACTTTCTTTGCTTCGATGGGGCAGTTGATAAAAATAACTGACCCAGAAGTAGTTAAACAATAGTCGATTAGCGTTATTGTTTATAAAAACCCTCTTTTGAGGGTTTTTTTTTATTTGATAAAAAGTAACTAGCTAAATAATATTAAATATTAGCCCTTTTAATTACTAACTATGTCCCCCATATCAGATTCATAATGTTGATAAATAATGAATAATAGCGGCATAAAATGCGGCTGAATGTTGTCTTAGGAGAAAACCATTGGAATTTTTGTACGAGTACGGATTATTTTTAGCTAAAGCGATTACTTTTGTTGTTGCGGTTGGCGCTATTATTGTTGTTATTGCTTCTTCAGCGATGAAACAAGGCGGTAAAGCTGGCGAGCTAGAGATAACTGATTTATCAGAACAATATAAAGAAGTTGAAGAAGACATTGTTCATTTTTTATTGTCAAAAGAAGAATTAAAAGATAAAGAAAAACAAGATAAAAAAGCAGCAAAAGAGCAAGCTAAAGCAGATAAAAAAGCCGCTAAAGAAGATTCCGGTGAAACAAAAGAAGTGGAATCAAAATTATTCGTTATTGATTTTAATGGCAGTATTGACGCAAAAGAAGTGAGTTCATTACGCGAAGAAATTAGTGCGATTTTAACCGTTGCTAAACCAACAGATGAGGTGTTTGTTCGTTTGGAAAGTGGCGGCGGCATGGTACACGGCTATGGCTTAGCATCATCACAACTTGATCGTATTCGCCAACATAATATCCCATTAACGGCTTCTGTTGATAAAGTAGCGGCAAGTGGAGGTTATATGATGGCTTGTGTAGCAAATAAAATTGTTTCAGCGCCATTTGCTATTATTGGCTCTATTGGTGTTATTGCCCAGGTGCCAAACTTTAACCGGTTACTTAAAAAGAATGATGTTGATTTTGAACAGTTTACTGCCGGTGAATTTAAACGTACGGTAACCATGTTTGGTGAGAATACTGACAAAGGTCGTGAGAAGTTTGTTGAAGAGCTAGAAGATACTCATGTGCTATTTAAAAACTTTGTGAGTGAGCATCGACCTGAATTAGACATTGCTAAAGTTGCGACTGGTGAGCATTGGTTTGGCACACAAGCTAAAGATTTAGGTTTAGTTGATGAGTTGCAAACCAGTGATGATTACCTGCAAGCACGTTGTAAGACTCACAAACTTGTACAAATTAAATATGCCACTAAAAAAGGTTTAGCGGAAAAGTTTTCAAAAGCGGCATCATTATCTTTTGACGCTATCATCAGTAAAGTTTGGCAAAATAACCGTATATTTCCTGGTTAAACGCCAATGTTCACAGCATACCAATAAAATAAGCTATTGGTATGCTGATAAAGGAGGCCAATATGGAAAGTAGTTTTTGGCATAAATGTTGGGAACGAAATGCCTTAGGCTTTCATCAACAACAAGTACATCCATTCTTAATTGAGCACTTTACGTCAATGTGCTTACCTTCAGATAAACATGTTTTCGTGCCTTTATGTGGTAAAACACTTGATATAGTATACTTAGCGCAGTTTATCCGTGTTACGGGCAATGAATTAAGCGAAATTGCATGTCGTGACTTCTTTCTCGATAATGGATTCGAGTATCAACAACAGCACATTGGTGATTTCATAGAATATTCCTGTGCACAACTATCTTTGTTACAGGGTGACTTTTTTGGCCTATCTACAGATCTAATTGGCAATGTTGATTGGATATATGATCGAGCTGGGTTAATCGCTTTACCTGTGTCAATGCAGCAAAAATATGTAGAGCATTTAAAAACGTTTTTTTCTGCTTGTACACGACTCTTTCTTGTCACACTTGAATTCCCATCAAAGCAGCTAAAAGGGCCGCCATTTGCTATTAGAGCTGATGATGTAGAAAAACTGTTTTCAGGCTTTAAAGTAACCTGTGTGGCGACAAATGAGCTAGAGGATAAGCAATTCGCGCAACGAAGTCTTGATGTTGATTATTTACAAGAAAAACTCTACATCATTTCTTTAGCTGATTAATCGGGCTGATTAGTTTGGAGTAAGGTCAGTGCACTTTATTATTGCTGGAAAACAAAAAAGGTGCCAAAAGGCACCTTTCTTTGCGAGCATTAATTCTAGAGAAATTAATTTGCTACCGAAATAATGTTTATTCGGCTAGTGATGAAGTTTTAACGCTTTCATCGTTGCGTTTTTCAGCTTTAGTATTTGTCATAGCTACTTGAGAGCGAGCCTCAATTTCGATAGTGTTTATTTCTACCGTATTTAATTTGATTGATTGTGCTAAATTTACTTTAGCCATTTCCATAAAATCAAATGTATTAGTTGCTTGTACTTTTACTAACTCTGTTGCTTGGCTGCTATTCGCCACAAAAGCTAAAATGGCAATAGCCGATAATTTTAAAATGTTGTTCATAAGTCACCTGTAATAAAACGTCAATAGTCCTTATAGATGTTTTGGGACTTTTTCTTTTCACATGCAAACAAGGGTTGGGAGCCTGTTTGTTTTCTACCCGTTCAATACGGGACAAAGATGAAGTCCTTCATCTATGGCGAGTATATTACGGTAAAGCTGGCAACTTTTAAAATGACAATTTATAATGTCATTCATTAGAAAAACTAATCTGACTACTTATGTCGGTAAAATAATGATTTATGCAGCGAAATGCATGTCGTCAATATAAAAATATAGGTGTACTTTGGCTAATAGACTCCCGCCACTAAACGCATTGAGAGCGTTCGAGGCATCAGCAAGACAATTAAGTTTTACCCGTGCAGCAGAGGAATTATTCGTCACTCAAGCGGCAATAAGTCATCAAATAAAAGCGTTGGAAGAAAACTTAGGCATAAAGTTATTCATGCGTAAAAACCGTGCCTTGTTATTAACGGAAGAAGGGCAGTCTTACTACCTTGATATTAAGGATGTCTTCAACTCCTTACATGAAGCGACAGAGCGGCTTTTAGCTCGTGGTGCAAAAGGCGCTATTACGGTAAGTTTACAGCCAAGCTTCGCCATTCAATGGTTAGTGCCGCGGCTTAATACGTTTAATTTATTACATTCCGATATTGATGTGCGTATTAAAGCAGTTGACCAACCCGAGAACTCATTAACAGAGGATGTTGATCTTGCTATTTATTACGGAAGAGGTCGCTGGAGCGGTATTCACGCTGAGCAATTGCATACAGAGTATTTAATTCCTGTATGCTCACCGTTATTGATGTCAGGTAAGAAGCCATTAGATAAAATTGAAGATCTCGCCAACCATACGTTATTGCATGATACCTCGCGAAGAGATTGGAAACGTTGGTTCAAGCATGTTGATGTGCGAGGGGGAAATGTAAATCACGGGCCAATATTTAGTCATTCTGCAATGGTGGTACAAGCGGCAATTCATGGTCAAGGTGTAGCGTTAGCGCATAGTGTTTTAGCCAAACCAGATATTGACGCAGGTCGATTAGTTTGCCCGTTTAATGATGTGCTAGTGAGCAAAAACTCCTACTACATAGTTTGTCGAGAGCAACAACTCGAAATAGGTAAAATTGCAGCGTTTCGTGAGTGGGTATTAAAAACCGTTTCGGATGAACAAGAGCTATTGGAAGAAGGGCAAATTGTATAATGACAGAGTGTGATGATAAAACAAACAGTGTGGTTGATAAAGCAACAACTAGTCAGCTATTGAGCACAGTTGATGACGCTAAAGCATTAGTTATTTTTGCCCATGGTGCTGGCGCTGATATGGAACATGAGTACATTTCAGAAATTAATCGTTTACTCAACAATCAAAAAATTAATGTGTTGCGTTTTAACTTCCCTTACATGGATAAACGTAAACTTGATGGAAAAAGACGACCACCGGATAAAATGCCAAGTCTCATAGCATGCTACCAGTCAGTGTTAGCAAGCGTGAATAGTTCATTACCTATTTTTATTGGCGGAAAATCAATGGGTGGTAGAGTAGCTGCAACGATAGCAAGTGATAAGGATCTTATGATGGATAACCAAGTAAAAGGTGTGATTTGTTTAGGCTACCCATTTCATCCAGTTAAAAAACTAGATAAATTACGTTTAACGCCATTACAAGAAACACAATTACCCGTTTTGATTTTACAAGGTGATCGTGATGCTTTGGGTTGTAAGAATGAGATTGAAAGTTATGAAATATCGCCTAAATGCCAAGTACACTATTTTAATGATGGCGACCATGACTTAAAGCCAAGAGTAAAGTCTGGTTTTACGCTTGAGCAACATAGAAATTCAGCAGTGTTTAAAATGAAGGAGTTTATCGATGTATGTCGTTAACATAGCGAAACTTCTGACACTATTTGTTGGTATCAGCGGTTGTTTTTCGGTATTATTCGGCGCTTGGTTAGCGCATGGCGGACAAGCGTTGCCACTTGAGCTACAAGATAGATTGTCGATAGCACTTCAATATCAATTTATTCATACACTTGCATTAATATTAACGATTATTTTATACAAAGTTCATAGCAACATTGTATTGATGTTTGCCGCGATATTTTTTGCCTTAGGTATTATATTGTTTAGTGGTAGTTTATATATTAAAACATTTTTCGATCTGACGATGATCGGAAAATTGGCCCCTTCAGGTGGGCTCTCATTTGCACTTGCTTGGCTGTTACTCGGTTTTTCAGGTGCCAAAATGTTTCAACATAAGTTAGGTAATTAATTTAAATGACTGCAATAGTTTTATATTGTCGCCCAGGATTCGAAAAAGAATGTGGCGCAGAAATTCAAGAAAAAGCGGCATGGAGCGAAGTGTATGGTTACTTGCAGCTGACAAAAAACCAAGGTGTGGTTTATTTTCATTTGAATAACCCCGAAGATGGTGAGGCATTGATGAAAAATATGCCATTACGACGCCTTATTTTTGCTCGTCAATGGTTTATCACCGTAACTGAAAAAATTGCGTTACCTGACTATAATCGTGTTGAAGCCATTGTTGAAGCATTGGGTAGCGAATGGCAGTATGCCGATTTACGCATGGAAACCCCTGATACTAATGACGGTAAAGAACTCTCGAAATTTTGTCGTAAATTAGCAGTACCTTTGCGTCAAGCATTAAGAAAAAATAAAGTCTTGACTGAAAAGGGTAATAAAGCGGGGACCAATAAAGAAGGTGCAATATTGCATGCTTTATTTCTTTCGGGCAAAGAAGTTATTTTTGGTTTCTCTCTGGCGCACAATACATCAGCACATGTGATGGGTATTCCGCGTTTGAAATTCCCTAACGCATCACCAAGCCGTTCGACATTGAAATTAGATGAAGCGTTTCTACACTTTATTCCTCGTGATGAGTGGGAAACCAGATTAACCTCCGGCATGACTGCCGTTGATTTAGGCGCAGCACCTGGTGGCTGGACTTATCAACTAGTTCGTCGTGGCATGATGGTTACATCTATTGATAATGGCCCGATGGCAGAATCATTAATGGAAACCGGGCAAGTTAAACATCGCATGATGGATGGTTTCAAATATGTGCCACAAAAACAGACTGTGTATTGGATAGTGCGTGAAACGGGCGCAGGTAAAAAAGTGAGCATTCCAGATCAGACCCCAATTGATTGGCTTGTTTGCGATATGATAGAAAAGCCACAACGCGTAATAGATATGGTTATCAACTGGTTTACTGAGGGGTATTGTAGAGAAGCCGTTATTAACTTAAAGCTGCCTATGGCTAAAAAATACGACATAGTCAAAGAACTACTTGAAAAACTACATGAGGCATTGCCAAACTGTTATTACGAGGCAAAGCACTTGTACTATGATCGTGATGAAATAACATTATTTGTTAAATATAAAGTGCACAGAGTTAATCAACGCAACTAATTTAAAGTAACACTTTCGCTATAAAAAAGAGCCTAATGGCTCTTTTTTATGCTTGTTCAGTTTGTCTGATAGGCTCATTTGTTAAAGCAGCAGTTTAAAATTAATGTATGAAAAATGAAATATAAAAAAACCAAGCATTAAGCTTGGCTTTATCATTATTGATAATTAGTGCGCCTTTATAAACGCTCTAATACTGCATCTGTAAAGTCAGTAGTACCATGTGTGCCGCCTAAATCGCGAGTAGTGCGATCACCAGTGGCAATTACATCAGTTAGTGCTTTTCTGATGTTGTCAGCTTTATCGCTCATTTCTAGGTACTCTAGCATTTGTAATGCAGCTAAAATTACTGAAGTAGGGTTTGCTAAGTTTTTACCTGCAATATCTGGTGCGCTACCATGAACAGCTTCAAAAATTGCACAGTCTTCACCAATGTTAGCGCCTGGTGCCATGCCTAAACCGCCAACTAAACCTGCACATAAATCAGATAAAATATCACCAAAAAGGTTAGTGGTAACGATGACATCGAATTGCTCAGGATTCATTACTAATTGCATGCAACAGTTATCAACAATCATTTCTGTTGATTCAATGTCAGGATAACGAGCAGCAACTTCACGCGCAACTTTCAAGAATAAACCGGATGTTGATTTTAAAATATTTGCTTTATGCACAGCTGTTACTTTTTTTCGACCTTCTTTACGAGCAGTTTCATAAGCAAAAGTTAATATTTTTTCAGCGCCATCGCGTGTCACGATACTCATCGCTTCTGCTTGTGTACCATCTTCAGACACCACTTGACCGGCACCGGAATACATACCTTGAGTGTTTTCTCGTACCGTTAGAATATCGATATTTTCATAACGAGCCTTAGTACCTTTAAAAGAAAGTACAGGACGTAAATTAGCATATAATTTGAACTGCTTACGTAACGTAACATTAATCGAGGTAAAACCTTCGCCAACCGGTGTTGTTAGGGGGCCCTTTAAAGTTACTTTGTTTTTCTTTATTAGGTCTAATGTCGACTCAGGAACAAGATCGCCGTGATTTTCTAATGCTGTTAATCCTGCATCAGCATATTCATAGGCAAAGTTACAACCAGCTTTATCTAGTACCTTAATCGTTGCGTCTATAATATCTGGACCTATGCCGTCGCCAGGGATCACCGTGATAGTTTGTTTAGCCATTGTTTAATTACCTTATGAATATTGCTTTTCTTGAATGATGAGAATCAAAACCGTTGATTAAATATACAATAAATGTAGACCAAGATAGTTGATCTAACACTGCTTTTGCTGAGTTAATCGGCTTAATATTGTGATTATAACAACTAATCGGATCAGTTAGTGAAAATTAGTCTTAAACTTTAGTCTTATGGCCAAAAGAAAGGCAAAAATTAATTGAAATAACACGACGTATAAGCTTATGTTAGTTGGGCAGAACCACTGTATAAAACAACTGCTAGCTGAATAGAAAAAACAAGATAAAAAAACAGCCCATAAGGCTGTTTCTCGAGTAATTGAGTAATCGAAAATTATTATAAGTTTTGAAACTGTTGATAAGCTGTTTTGCCTATGGCAGTTAATATGCCATTAGCGAATAATAGCGCGGTACACTCATCTTGAGTGGTAATACCATCTGATTTAACATGCTGTGTACGGTAAAAGCTAACTTGGTAACTAACTTCGTCAACAATTTTAGCTTCGGTAATATCAGGGCTACCTAATTGTTCAATAGCACTGTTAAAGTTAAATTTTTCTAAGGCAAGCTTCGCTATAAACTGGCGGTTATAGGCTTCTCTGTCTTCCCATTGCATTTTTGCGGGGCTGTCATCATAAAAGTTGACAACTAAGCCGACAAATACGCCATAGGCGGCTAATGCAACTAATATTCTAGCAATGACTTTTTTATTCACTATTTTTCCTTTAGCCTTTATACAACGACATTTAAATTTTACCTATTAACTATAATTTAAATTTTCGTGCTTTGGGGTAATTCTGTCGTATTTTTTTGAGGGTTAATCGCAACTCAAGTAATTATGCTGAATGTTACCAGATTGTTAAGTGCTGGCAAGCGTATTTTCAATTGGTAATCTAATGTCTTTTAAATTAAAACCTAATGGAATATCTAGTTTAAGCGTCAGTAATTGTTTGCTGAGTGATATTTGCTCTTTATGCAGATCTAGTTTCTCTTTGACACTACTTTTTAAGTCATCTGCGCTAAGAATACTTTTTATCGACCCATATTGATTCAGAAGTTTTGACGCAGTTACTTGTCCAATGCCAGCAACACCTGGTATTTTATTGGTGCTATCGCCAGTTAATGTCCATAAGTCCATCAATTTATTTGGTTTTACATTAAATTTATTTTCGACATACTCATCATCTAAATAACGTCGATTAAAATAATCGTAAACTTTTATATTCGGGCATAACAATGACAGAAAACATTTGTCAGTAGAGATGATCGTGACATTTTGATTACGTAATGCAACTTTAATTGCCAATGTGGCAATGAGATCGTCAGCTTCATCTTCATCCGACACCAATGAGTCAACGAACCGTTTCATAAATAAATCTTGTATATTGGGAAGGGTATCTGCCAAATGCTCAGGCATTTTTTTCCTACCCTTCTTATAATCTGGATAAATATCGTAACGCCAGCAAGGAGCTTGAGAATCGAATACCGCTAGCGCATGGCTAGGTTGCAATTGGTCAATAATTTTACTTAATGCTTGATCGCAACCTTTTGCGGTATTAAATAGCACTTGTTGTTTGGTATTTTCTGCTAATTCATTATTAAGTAAGAATGGACGCTCTTGAACGGCATATATTCTTCTTATTAAATTTAGCGCATCAATTAATACCAGATTTACAGCCATAAAACTTAACCTTCGATTACCTTATAGCAAGGAATATATTCACTGCCAGGTAGCTTCATACGTTGTTGTTTAACAAATGAGTTCAACAAGGTATCCATTAATGCCATCATGGCTTTGTCGCCACTAATTTCAAATGGTCCATTTTCGCGTATGGCTTTTATACCATTAGCTTTTACGTTACCAGCCACAATACCTGAGAAGGCTCGACGTAAATTTGCTGCTAATGACGCAATATCCTGTTCGTAATGCAAATTAAGTGATGCCATATTTTCATGATTAGGCTCAAAAGGATGTTGAAAGTCAGATTCAATGACCAACGACCAGTTGAAGTGATATGAATCACCGGTGTGTTTTCGGTGTGCAACCACATCTTCTGTTGTAGATTTCAATGTTTTCGCTACTTGCTCAGGATCGTCAACAATAATGGTATATAGTTGTTGCGCTTGCTCGCCTAATGTTGCGGCAATAAATTTATCGATTTGAGTAAAGTATTCAGCGCTTTCACTTGGGCCGGTTAAGATAATCGGTAATTTTTGTGACTGATTTTGTGGATTAAGCATTATACCAAGGATATATAACAACTCTTCGGCTGTTCCCGCGCCGCCTGGAAATATAATTATACCGTGTGACATACGTACAAAGGCTTCTAAACGCTTTTCAATGTCAGGCATTATCACCAGCTCATTAACGATTGGATTAGGCGGCTCAGCGGCAATAATGCTCGGCTCCGTTAAACCAATATAACGCCCCGCAGTATTACGTTGTTTAGCGTGACCAAAGGTTGCGCCTTTCATTGGACCTTTCATTGCGCCAGGGCCACAACCGGTACAAATATTAAAGCCACGTAGGCCTAATTGGTAGCCTACTTCTTTAGTATATTTATATTCAGTACTGTTAATTGAATGACCGCCCCAACAAGTAATTAAGTTTGGCGAGCTATCAGGAATTATCGCGTTAGCATTTCGCAAAATATCAAACGTGACATCAGTTGCACTGTCTGAACATTCAATATTTTCATCGTAACGATTACTGATAAATAATATATCTCGTAACACGGCTGATAGGTGCTCTTGAATACCTTTAATTATGTCGCCATCAACAAAAGCATGTTCTGGTGGATTGTCTAAGGCTAGTTTAACGCCTCGTTCTCGGCGTAAGACTTGGATCTGAAAGTCGAGGAATTGTTGGTAAATATCTTCAGCATTATCAGTGTGACTTCCTGCATTTAATACCGCTAACGAACAATTTCGATAAAGGTTATAAAGTTTACTGGTGGCAGATTGTTGTAAATGATCGACTTCAGCTTGAGATAATAAATTCATATTACCTACAGGGTTTATTTGGGTATGCATACTACGACCTCCAATGTAATTATTTATCCGTAAATAACTCTATTTTTGCCATCTTTTTTTGCTTGATATAAAGCAGTGTCAGCACGTTCGAATGAAGAGTGAACATTATCGTCTTTTTGCACTAAAGATACGCCAATGGACAAGGTAATGCTGACGCGATTATTCTTGAATGTAAAAGGTAAACTTGCCACCTTTTTACGTAATATGTTGAGTCTGTTCATTACAGTTATTTTATCTATGCCACTGAAAACAATAACAAACTCTTCTCCACCATAACGACCAATAAAGGCGTCATTACCGATAATTTTTTTCAAGGTGTTGGCAATTACTTGTAAGGTTTTATCACCTGCAGTATGACCATAAGTGTCGTTAATGCGTTTAAAATCATCTAAATCAATGACTGTGATTGCTAGGTCAAATTTCTTATGATGAAAACGGACAATTTCTTTGGCAAAGTACTCGTCAAATGCTGCTCGATTACCTAACTTAGTTAAGGCATCTTGCATACTTTTGGCTTGTTGCTCCTGCATGCGCTTTTCAAAATTTTGACTCTGCAATTCCAATTGCTTAACTTGTGCCGACATTGTGTTTAATTTGTTTTGTAGTGCCTGACGTTGTTCTTCTTCTAATTTTGTTTTCTTTTCAAGCGTTTTGGCAATTTTCAATAGCCTTTCATTCACATCAACTTTCATGTCAGTTAATGAATGAGCACCATTGATGCCTTGACTCATTTCATTTATTTTTTCATGTAATTCTTTATTTATTTTGTCGTGCTTAACATTTGACTCTGAAGTGCTTTTAATTGTTGAACTAACTGATGCTTGTACCGTTGCTAATGTTTCACTTAAGGTTGATAAGAAAATTTTAGCGGTGCTACGTTCCTCTTTTAAGTCCTCAATAATAAGGTCAAAAACGTTTAAACACTTAGTCATTAATACGTGGTTAGAAATTTTATCATTCAAACTGGATTTTATTTTCTTAATATCCACTTTGTGCTTTTCTGACATGACTAAGGTATTGAGAATTGAACTAAAGCGTTCTAATAACTCTTTTGATACTGTTTGCGAAACTGAATTTTGTGCACTTTTATCATCGGCTACATCAACTTTATTGATTTTATCAACTGATATTGCATTGTTAGCGCCAAGTAAGCCTCCTTTTGGAGGGAGGTCATTCACTTTTAACGCGGCCTCATAAAAGACGATAAATTCGCTCATTAAAGGCACGTATTGAATTAAAGAGTCTTTGCTATCTTGAATATTATTGATGAGCTTTTTTAACTGCTTTTGATCAACAGCAGGTAACTTTTTCACTTTTTGCAAACTGGCACCTGATGTTTGCAATTGCTCATTCATCTTTTTGATATTTTTATCGTTTTGTACAGAGTGTTGCTGTAATAAAACTGAGATTGTACGAACTTCTTTTTCTAAATCAGCAAAGCTAGTTGATTTTTTCAAGGACGAGCGAAGATTTGCAAGCTTATTATCAAGAAGTTTATCAATACCTTTACAGGCTTGTGAAAGTTTCCCTATAAAGCTTGTTAGTAATGCCGATTGAGCACTAAACTCTTCTTCTAATTCGCTGCGAGCACTAATAGCGGTATCAAGCTTTAACTTTAAGTGGCTGATAGTTTTATCCGCAACAGTATTTTCGCCCATAAAAACTCTTCCTTAAAAAAACTGCTCAATTAAAAAAGTTGCTAATTTTTTAAATCAAAATAAGGGATTAGCAATAAATCTAAAACCCTTTTATCTATACGCTAATAATAAACATAACCGCATAAAAAGCCAGCAGAAGTGCTCAAAGTGACACTGGTTGCCGAAAAAATATGCAGTTCTTTTAACTTACTGACGAATTGTGCGCAAATTTGGTGCTTTTACCTGTGACGACGAACGAAACGGGTTGATGTCCAATCCTCCTCGTCGCGTATAACGAGCAAATACTGATAACTCTTTAACCTGACAAAATCGTTGAATGTCACAGTATATACGTTCAACACATTGTTCATGAAACTCGTTATGTTCACGAAACGAAATTAAGTATTTTAGCAAACGCTCATGACAAATTTTTACACCTGTATATTCAATGTATACGCTAGCCCAGTCTGGCTGATTAGTAATTAAACAATTGGATTTTAGTAAATGACAGACTAAATATTCAGAAACACTTTCGGTATTAGCACAAGATTCTGATTTTAATATTTCAGGTTCAAGAGTAAAGTTTTCTATTTCAATATCTAACTCGTCAATGCAAATCGCTTTGCTATCTTTTATCGCCAGTGCAGGGCACTCATCTACAGCAAAAAGTGATACTTGCGCGTCAGCTTGCGCAATAGCTGATAAATCTTTAACTAATGTAGTTTCAACACTTTGCCAAGAATCAAATTTAGTTTGATTAAAGCTATTTAAATAGAGTTTAAATGACTTCGATTCGACAATGTTTGCGCTAACGCACGAAAATCTAAATTCAGCCACGGCAACAACCGGCTTACCCTTACTGTTTAACCAAGATAGTTCATAGCCATACCAAATATCTTCACCGTAAAAAGGCAAATTATCAGCGCTTATTGATAAGCTGTCTCTATTTAAGCTTCTTGGTACACCTTGAAGTAAATCTGCGTTATATTGGCTGATATAATCAGTTGTTTTTCCGAGCGTTAAGTTACTTAGTTCTTTCGCGTTTTGATAAGTGCTCATTTTTTTATGTAGTATCTTCTTAGGTTGTGACAATTTTAATCGTATTTTCTTTATTTTATAGGAATTAGTGTCTAGATGAAAATATCAAATGTTTCCCTTTCCGACGTAATTTGGCGTTTCTCTCAAGATTACGTGCAAGCGTATCAACAAAAGTTTCAACATTTACCAATTACCGAGCTAGATAAAAATTGGCTTTCGCCATGCGAACAGGGCGTTCACCAAGAAAATTACTCTTTATGGCAGCCCGTTAAAGCTGATGATGAGTTGACGTTTGATAACGTAGAATCAGCGCTTGAAGCAACACTACATAGCGACATTAAAACTTATTTTACCAGCATTTATTGTGACTCTATAGATGCAAGCTGCGAAGAGGGCAATCTGTCATTATTATTTGCCTGGAATAAAGACGACTTTGCCCGCTTACAAGAAAATATTATTGGTCACATTTTAATGAAAGGTAAATTAAAACAAAAGTTAACCGTTTTTTTTGCGGTTACTGATAATGAAGATCATATTATTTCTGTTGATAATACGTCTGGTGAAGTATGGGTTGAAAAAGTAGGTTGTGAAGCTCATAAAAAGTTAGCTGGTTCAATCGCAGAATTTATTACACAACTTTCACCAAACCTACCACCTAGCGAAGCCGAAGGACCGCAAACTAAATAAAGTCTTATTCAGGCTTTGTGTTTAACTTTAATTAGTTAATACAATCTCTATTCAACTCAGTAGCAGGATTCAAACTCAAGCTACTGAGTATTTTATTTATGTTTACTTATCAGCTGCTCTAATAAAGCTTTTACTTCAGCTAACTCTTGCTGCAGTGGCAAAATAGCTTGTGTGATTAACGTTGAAAGCTCTTCATTTTCTGGTGCCGTAACTTCTTGTTCACTAGTTCCTTTAATATCGTTTTTTGCTTTTATAAAGTCAGGCTCATGTTGCCAAGATTTTAATACTGAAATGATTCTCGGCAGTGGTGTCGGTTGGCTTAATTTACCTTTTATTAGGGCAACCGTGGGCGTTCTACCTTGATTCGCCAGTTGATTGGCAATGATGGATATTTCATCAGATATCGTCATAAAGAATAACTCAAATGTTAAAGTAGCAACATTTTAGCGAAAAATACTAACCTTGTCTTGCTTTGTTTTAATGTTAATCACAATATTGTATTTAATTTCAATGTGTTAGCATGTTGGTTTGGCATTTGCAGATATATTATCAAAATAACTACTTTTTACTGAGAGAAAAATAAAATGAAAAAATCTTTATTAGCATTAATCGTTGTAGCGCCTTTAACACTTGGATTAACAGGCTGTGTTATTGCTGTTGGCGGAGAAGATGGTCATTCAATTACTGGCGACTTTGAAGATAGAGAATACGAAAATAGAAAAAAAATTGCCCGTATTCAGCTAAACAGTAACTTTTCAGACGTATCTCGTGAAATGGGTGTTGCCGATTTTAACGAAACATATTTAGATGACGGCAAAACAGTAAATGTTGTTTATTACCGCACGCACCGTTTACATAAAGATGGCTTAACAACTAAAGACGAATGTACAAAATTAGTTTTTATCGATAATGTTCTTAACGCTATCGAACAAGGTCGCTAATTCACTAAGTCAATTTATTAAGTAAAATCATTGCATTGATGAATAAAAAAAGGGGCAATATCCCATTACGGGTATTGCCCCTTTACCTCCCCTGAACTTTCTTACTATTTATACTACTTCATATGTTAATGACGTTTCTTTTGTTGACCGCTATGAGATCTTGCAGAACTACTTTTTCTACTGGTACGAGCAACTTTAGTTACAGAGCGATTGCTTGAGCTTTTATAGCTTTTTTGCTGCTTGCGTTGGTTGCTAGCCGTACTTCTAGTTTTTACCGGCTTACTTTTTACATAGTTGGCTTTTACGTGATTTTTATTTGCATAGCTTTTCTTCACTGTTTGCTTGTTCGTATGCTTATACTGCTTCACATCTCTGTGTTTAGTAGCGTAAGGCTTAGTCTGAACTTTGTTAACTTTCGTATGAACATTTTTATTGCTATGACGTTTTACTTCTCCACGATTATATTTTGTTTGTTTAGTCTTAGTTTCACGCCATTTCGAATCTTTATAAGGTTCGCGTTTGGCAACTGTATGTTTTGTCTTGTTATGTTTGTTGACCTTAACAGCTTGATTCACTTTTAACTTATGGCTGACGTTTTTATGCAATTTACTTGTGCGCTTAGTGTAATGCTTGCTCTTATTCGCTAAATGTATTTTCTCTGAGTGAAAATTTTCTGAACGTATTGCCTTATGGCGTTGCACGCTTGGTGTATGACTACGGTATTTCTTCTGAATGCTAGTGCTACGATAAGCTACACCTTTTCTATGGCGTGGGTTATGTTGCCATTTTTTCGATTGATAGCTGGTCGATACTCGCTTATTACTATGATGCTTGTAGTAACGGGATTTGTGATGATGTACAACCACATGATGATTACTCCAGTGCACACTACCGAAGAACAAACCTAGCGTTAAATGAACAGGGTTATGCCAATAGTACGGACCGTGATGCGATGCATAATGACGCGGGTAATTCCAATAAATTGGCGGGTAGCGTGACCAACGCCAATCACCATAAACAACGCGTGTATCATAATAAGGCACATAAATTACTTCAGGCTGTGCTGGTTTGATGATAATTGTTTTAGTTTCACGAACAACATTAACGTTGTCCATTTTTTCCAAGTTACCCGCAACATCTGCTTGTTGTCTTAATGACTGTATACTGGCTAATACTAGAGCTTGATCTTGTAAAAAGGCATCACCGATATTGCGCATCCAATATAAATCGTTGCTAAGCTTTTTGAGTATATTAGGAAAAGGCAATAATGCTTTTATACTGGCATCCCAATCTTCATTCTCCGCTGCGTCTGCACGTTCTTGATCCGTTAATTGATTGTTTTTTTCTAACCAACGTTCTGCATCAACAACTTCAATCGGATAAGTTGCAGCAATTAGAATGTGGCTAAGTAATGCATCGGGGTATAAGGCAATTGGTGCTAGCATTTGTTCAAGTTCAGCTTCAGTGAACTTAGTCATGCTTTCAACTTGGCCTTGCTGATTTTTTGCGTCATTTGTTAAAGTATAATTTTCGAGTGCAAAACTTTTTGTTGCCGTGAAAGACAGCACCACTGCACTTGAAAGAGATATAATCAAGTTACTCAACGATTGTTTAAATTTAAGCTTTTTCATCTAACCACTCCTTTGCGAACAATCTGAAAAGTAATGATTTTAAAAGTTACTTTTCAAGTTATGCTTAAAAGAATACGCCTTGTAAACTGAACACAACCTGAACAGCAGCATTACTTTTCATAAAATGATCTTAGAGGGAGTGAATTCCGATTGCTTGGGATTAGAATAGTGTTTTAAATTGGAGTGTTAGAGTAGAAAGTAACGCGAAACGTAATCGTCTATTGATATGCCAGGTACTATTTTAGGATCAGGTTAATATGTATTACTGCGGAAAGTTAAGAATAAATTTTGCGCCTGTTAGTGAAGACGATTCTTCAATTGCTATACTACCTTGATAGCTATCAACTAAGTCTCGTACTATTGCTAAGCCTATACCGTGTCCATGTTGGTAGGTATCAGCGCGAGTGCCACGTTGTAATATATCTTCACGTAGCGCCTCTGCAATACCACAACCATCATCTTCAATAATAAATTGTACAACTTTTTCTTCGTCCGTGACCTTGAGTGAAATTTTAGTTTTAGCGGCTTTACAGGCGTTGTCTAATAAATTTCCTAATACCTCAAGTAAGTCAGCCTCGTCGCCTCTAAAAACAGCTTCTGGTGCTACATTAACAGTGAAGTTTATTGCTTTATCTTGGTAAATTTTTTCTAAGCTGGAAATTAGTTTATTGGCAATAGGCGCTATTTTTGTTCCTAAATGCCATGACGATTGTCCAGCACTTTGCGCTTTTCGTAATTGGTGATCAACCATTGAATTAATCACGCTTAATTGTTCAATAGTTAACTGTGAAAGCTGTTGTTGACTTTGTATAACCGCTAACGGTGTTTTCAAACTATGAGCAAGGTCTGAAAGGGCATTTCGATAACGCTGACGCTGTTTTTGTTCGGCGCTTAACAATAGATTGAGTTGCTCGGTTACCTGAGATAATTCTGTTGGATAGAAGCCAGCTAGACGCTCACTTTTTCCTTGTTCTACATCTTTTAGCTCTAAGCGCAGTGTTTTTAATGGTTTAAGTGTCCAAAGTGACCACAAATATTGAAATAATAGTAATATCAGCATTAAGCCAGCTAGACCTAGTAAGAGTTTATGATGAAATTCTTTCATCATAATAGCCAAGTCATTTTGTTGCTTAATGATGTGTAAGGTCATGGTATATGGTTCAGATTCGCTGCCATAGCTAACACTTAAGCTATAAACAAAATGGCGAGACGACTCTATTTCGGTTTGATAGAATTCACTTTGCCCTAACTTCGGTTGTCGATATTGCTCTGGCTGCCATGAAGAAAGTAATGATTGAGAACTCCATAAAATCTCGGCTACAGGGGAGGAATTATTCTCGTTCTCCTCAAGTTTTGTGACGAGGGGATTTGGTATTGATGTAAGCACAGCATATAAACCGGACTGACTTACATTAAATTGTGTTTCTAGTAATTGCTCAGGCATGAGCAATTGATTATTTTCAACTTCCACAATGGCTAAAATAGAGTAAGAATAGGCTGAAAGTTCATTGTTAATGCCAGCAATCATATGCTTTTCATAAGCATTACTGATAATAAGTCCAACTAAAGGCAATAATACAAAAATCATTAACAGCGCACTAAATAGCACTCTGTTTCTCAACGAATTAAAGGTGTTTTTTAAGGTATTTAGCAATGAATATTATCCAAGTAAAACAGCATTAACGTAGGGCAGTTCATGCGAATTAATCAAACTTCTTCAATAAATAGCCTTGACCACGTAAGGTTTCAATAAACTTAAATTGATTTTCGGGGTCTAGCTTCTTACGTAAGCGTCGAATGAATACTTCAATCACATTGGAGTCTAAATCGAAGTCTTGATCATAAATGTGCTCGGTAAGTACCGCTTTAGATTTAACTTCACCTAAATGATGCATTAGATATTCAAATAATTTGTACTCGTAACTACTTAGCGAAACAACTTGTTGATTAACTGAAACTTGCATGCTTGAAGTATTAATTGCAAATGGTCCGTTTTCAATTAGTGGACTTGCTTGACCCGCACTTCGTCTTATTAAGGCATTTAACCTTGCGAGTAATTCTTCGAAATGAAATGGTTTGGTTAAGTAATCGTCTGCACCTGCATCCAACCCAGATACTTTATCTTGCCAACTACCACGTGCGGTTAATATGAGTATCGGAAAGTCAAAGCCTTGTTCTCGTAGGGCTTTTATAATGCTAACACCATCAAGTTTTGGTAAGCCTAAGTCTATAATTGCGGCGTCATACGGGCATTCTTGTCCTTGAAATAATCCAGATTCTCCGTCACTGGCAACATCGACGCTATATTTTGCAGCGGTTAATTGATTCTTAATTTGTAATTGGAGGTTTTCATCGTCTTCGATCAGCAAAATACGCATTGATTAACGTCCTGAAACTCTGCCTGATTTGGCATCTACATTGACAGAAATTACATGACCATTTTTTTTCAGTAACTTCACACGATAACTAGGATTGTTTTTTGAGCCACCACTACTAACTTTTAATACTTTGCCGCCATATTTACTTTTTACAATACGGGCAGCTTGTTGAGCACTAATCGATTTTGACTGGTTAGACTTTGCATATTTGGCTGGCACAATTCTTATAGTGTCGTAGCCACCCTCAAGCTTAGCATGCGTTGGCGCTGCTATGAGTATGCTGATAACACTTAAAATAAGTAATTGTTTTTTCATTATTGCACCTGATCAAATCTATATTATCACCCAGTGTAAAATAATGGCTGATGTAATCCAAGTATCCGCTAATCTAAAATAGTAAAGCTGAACAGTTACTGAACATAAGTTATTCAAGAATACTAATTTATATTCAGAAGTTAGTATGTTGTTAATTTTGTTCAGCAAAGGTTCATCAAGGTTACGCTTTAATTGTCTCATCATTTAAAAGGAGATTGCAGATATGTTGAATCATAACCTTACATTTAGCCTAATTATTACCTTGTTAGTAAGCAGCCAACCCGTGTGGGCCAATTCGCCTGAGCAAGCAGTGGCACAGGACAATAAAACCAACCACTCAGTAGGTAAGTTTAAACGTACACTTGCGGGGAGCGAACTTAATTCTGATAAATTGTTAGCTGACACTGAGACTACGCAAAGAACAAAGCAACACCAAGGATTACAACGAGACGCGGTTATGCTTAGCCGTGCACAAGCTAGCAAAGTAGACGCTACTGTTAAGATGAATAAATCTGCAGAACAGGCGTCCAGAGCAGTAAATTTCGACCACGGTTTTTCAATTTATACTGGCTATAGCCAATTAATTACCGATATTGATGCCGATGGCTATTATCAAACGTTCAGTGTTAGTTTTGACGCTGATATATTGTCACCTTTTATTGATGAACAAGCGCTTGTATATGCTGACTTATATTTGAGTAAAGATGGCGGCCCATGGATTTTATACTTTTCAACAGACGACTTTATTATTACCGGTGAGAATACTGATGATGAATTTGAAGTGGTTACTCAACTAAATTCTGGCTATGTGCCTGACAATTACGACGTACTAATCGACTTATACGAAGTCGGTTATAGTGATGTTGTTGCTACTTATAGCTCTAATGACACTAATGCTTTATTTGGCTTGCCATTGGAAAGTAGTGATTATGACCCTGAATATTATGAAGTTGAATATCATGATGAGCACGGTGGTGGCGTAAGTTGGTTTTTGCTTTCTTTGTTATTGGTTTTAGTTACACGTCGTCGATAGTTTAATATTGCGTCTTATCTCGATATTTATATTGGTATTTACGCTGCTATTTTAGCGACTAGTTATGTGAACCTTATTTAATTAGTCGCTTGTTAAAATAGATAAGCTGAAATAGACCACTACCATACAAAGTTATGAAATTTAAGCGAAGTAACGTTACAAATTAAACATATTTGAGCAACTTTAGTTAGCAATTCCTACCACTAATTGACAATAAAATTTGACCTGATTTCTAAAAAACTGATATGGTGAAGCGATAAAAAAAATAATAATTCGAATCATTTATAAGGGAATCTAGATGTCATCAGCAGTCATTGACGAAGCAAGTGTCGATATAAAAGCCGCCTATTTATCCGCCGAAGATTTAAAGCTAGCGGCATCTTTACTGTATCAGGCTTATCATGATGATCCTGTGTTTCTAGAAATATTCTCGTCTGAAAAAAGTGATTATGAACAACGTTTACGTGCATCAATTCGTGAAGAGTTAAATGCATTTTGGCAAGCTAAGCAGCCTATGATTGGCCTATATTTAGGTGAAACTATGGTTGGCGTTGCATGTTTAAATAACCCTGAAGAAGGGGTAACTTCAGAACGCTTTTGGCATTGGCGCTTAAAAATGTTGCTCGGTGCTGGCTATTTTAGTACTAAGCAAATGATTGAAAAAGAGAAGGTGGTACTAGCGGCCGTACCTCTTAAAAAATTCCACATGCTGTCATTTATTGCCATTCATCCATTACATCAGCATCATGGTTTTGGCCACTACCTGATGGCGGCGGTTAATACTATTTTAACTGAGCACAAAGACAGTGAAGGTGTTGCCGTTTACGCAACCAGCAAAAAGTATAAAGAATTTTTTAACGATGTAAATTATCAGTTTATTAAAGAAGTTGAAGTGGGTAACGTTTCAGGCTCTTTGATGGTTTATTATCGTGATGAAGAGCAATCGTAAAACTTATCAAAAATTTTGTTATCAAGGGAGTTTTCACTCCCTTTTTTGTATACTGTCTGTAAAGGTAATCTCTACTGAACGCCCGTCAAGAATGGCAATGTTTTGGTAACCCCATGTTAGCTTTGATATGATTTTTTCTACTAAGCGTAATCCTAAACCAAAGCCATAATCGCTGCTAAGAGCTCTATTCTGCTCGTGTTGTGCGTGATTAAAATCACCTGACAGGTAGTTTATATTATCGATACGCACTTTATGGTTTTTAAAAGTTATGTTTATAGCCCCATTTTGTGTGTATTGAAAAGCATTTCGAATTATATTGCTTAAAATAAGGCGGCAGGGTGTAACTGCAAGGGTTAGTTGGTCGTCGGATAATTTAGTAAAAACATCAACAGACTTTCCATTTAAGAGGTAATTATTATCCTCTATTAGTTCAGTTAATAAATCCTTTAAGCTAACTTTATCACTCACGATATCGACACTTTCTTCTCGGCTAAGCCATAGTAATGTTTCGGTGAGCTGTTGCATATTATTTGCCGCTCTAGCTATCCGACTCAACGCTTTTTGATTAGAATTTCCTTGTGTCTCATTACCTGAATCTTGGGTAGATAATAGTCGTTCAAGTAATTCACTATTACTTTTTACCACGGCAATAGGTGTACGTAGTTCATGACTAGCGTGGCGAAGAAAGTCTTGCTCATTTTCTATAAGGCTTTTAATTTTTAGTAAAGTCTTTCTTTGTTTATTAGCAATCCGATTAAATTCATCAAAATTAAAGTTTGGCGTTGGTTGTTCTGCATTGTCTAAAGTTAATTCTCCAACCCATCTATCTAAATGATTTAACCTTTTGAGGTTATATTTTAAGGTTAGCTTTACAACAAGATGCAATAAAAGAAAAAATATCAGGGCAATTGGCAATGTGAAACTTACTAACGTTGATATTTTACTCCCCATAGAAATGGCGTATTTATCGGAATTAATATGACGAAATAAAAATAACATTTTATTGTTAGCTAGCGGTAACGTAACGATATAAATTATTTCCTTTGGTGACTTTAACCACTGATTTTTATGGGTTAAGACAACATTGTCATTGGTTGCTTCAGTACTCAGAGCAAGTTCAGGAAAATATTGCTTATCATTATCGGGCACATTCTGCCAACCAATATAGCCATTGAAATGGATAGTGTTAGGCGGCGGATAGTTTGGATCTCTTTGGTACTGTATTGCAAAGTGCTGAGCTTCTAACTGCAGATCTTGATAATTGGATTCATCAAGCCCTGCAATAAAGTATAAATTTACGATAGCGGTGTAAGCCAATACAAATACTATGGCAACGACAGTTTGTGTTCGCAAAATGAAGCGCTTTAAAGAAAATGTTTTATGTTTATTTGAAAATATAGGGTTAATCATTTTTACTTTTAAAGATAAATCCTTGTCCAGGAACGGTGTGAATTAGCTCAGGAGCACCATTTTGGTTTAGTTGCTGACGTAGTTTAAATAAATGCACTTTTAAACTGTTACTTTCGGGGCTGAAATCTCCCCAAATATTTTGTATCAACTGTTGCCGACTTATAACATTGTTTGCCTTACGCATTAATATTTCTAATATACTCAAACCGGTAGGCGTGAGAGAAAGCTTTCTATTGTTTCGGTATGCTGATTTAGCAGTGAAATTTAATTCAACACCATATAATGATAATTTACTTGTTTGGCCACTAATACGTTTGGCTAGAACCTGAATGCGAGCAACAAGTTCTAGCATGGCAAAAGGTTTTACTAAGTAATCATCGGTTCCTGCATTAAAGCCAGCAAGTTTGTCTTCTAGTGTGTCTCGTGCCGTGAGCATTATTACCGGAGTTGTTAAACCTAATTCTCGCATCTTTTTACAAACACTAATGCCATCCATATGTGGCATGTTGATATCAAGAATAACAACGTCAAACTGATGCTGTTGGAGTAACTCTATTGCCAGCATGCCATTGCTGGCATGATCACAGTAGATTTTCTCCAAAGCTAAATAATCAATAACAGTACTCGCAAGGTCGACATCGTCTTCTACAAGTAATAAGTTATAGCTCATCGACTAACCTTAAAGAATAGGCCATAAAGCACTGGCACAACACCGAGGGTTAGTACGGTGCCGATACCTAAACCAAACGCTAATACCACCGCCATACCGTAAAACATTGAGCCAGAATCCATAATTAATGGTAGCAAGCCCATTATGGTCGTTACTGTGGTCATTGCGATAGGGCGCAGTCGCGTCAAGCAAGAATTAATAATGGCTTGGTAGGCATCTTTACCTTCTGAACGCTCAATATCAATTCGGTCAATTAGCACAATACCATTATTAATAATGATGCCTGCTAAGCTGTAGATTCCTAACGTGACCATAAAGCCAAACGGCGCACTCATAATTAACAAACCGCTGACTGTACCAATCAATATCAGTGGGATGGTTAAAATGATAATAGACGCACGGCGGAATGAATTAAACTGCATAACGAGTAGAATGACGACTAGTCCAAGTACAAATGGCATATTTGCGCTTAACGCTTGCTGCGCTTCGGCAGATTGCACAATTACACCATCATATTCAATATGGTGATTTACCGGTAAGTCTTTCGCTAATGCTTGAATTTTATCATCAATTAATAATTGTAAATCTTGTGCTGTCATTTCGGTATTACTTGCTTCAACCGTAATGGTGGTAAACATGTCTTCACGTTTTATTTTCGAAAATTGGTTTACTGGCACAAAATCAGCTACCTGTAATAAAGGTATAGCAGTTGACGTAGTGGTCGAAATGATTGATACCGTGCGTAACCTATCAAGATTAGAGCGCTCTATTTCATTGGCCCGTAAAATTATAGGAATAATGTCATCGCCATCACGGTATTCAGTAACTGCTGCACCGGTAAAGAAGCCTTGTAATGCAACGGCAATATCTTCAGAGGTAACACCTGCGCGTCGGGCTCGGTGTTGATCAACCTTTACCTGCACTTTTACTATCCGGTTTTCCCAATCAGTTCGTACGTTTTTGGTGTAAGGCGTGCTTTGTAAAACTGCCATTACTTCTTGGGCTTTATCGTAAATAATGTCTTTGTCGGGTCCTTTAACTTGAATGCTAATTGAACTTGAGTCTGAAGGCCCGGCAAACATACGTTTTACCCGTGCTGATACATTAGGAAAATTATTAAGGACTTCATTGTGAATTTTATTGACCAAGGTATCTAAATCGGTACCAGGTTTTATATTTAAAATGATAAAACCTTTATTGTCTGCAGGGTCTTCTGGGTTTAATGACAGTACAAAGCGTGGACCGTTGAAACCGGTATAGCCAGCGTAGCTGATCACTTCTGGTAGCGTTTCTTCTTGGTCTAACCAAGCAAAAACGTCTTTCATCTGACGGTTAGTTTCTCGGGTTGATGTGCCATTGGGTAAATCAACATACATCATAATTTGCATGCGATCAGAGTCTGGGAAAAATTGCTGGGCAACATATTTAAATCCAGACAATGACATGATCAGTAATGTGAACATTGCCGCGAGAAATAGCGCTTTATGTTTCATTATGACATGTAAAAATTGCTCATATTTGGCATAAAAGCCAGTAGTACTGCTTGCTGATTCTTTCGAGAATTCGCCACTTGAACCTTGTTCACTCGTGTCTATTTTTATGAAGAAATAACAAAGAATAGGGGTTACTGTTAACGCCAGTACCCAACTGGTCATTAAGGTAATTAATATTACTAGAGATACTGAACGAGTAAATTCACCTGCGATGTTCTCAGCTAACATTAACGGCAAGAAGAATAAGATAGTGGTAATTGATGAACTAAGTAGCGGCATTGCCAACTCTTTACCACCTTGGCACATGGCTTGAAATCTATCAGCGCCAGTTTCTATTCGGCGTTTAAAGTCTTCGGCGATTACTATGCCATTATCAACGAGTAAGCCTAATGCGATAATAAGCGTCGCTAAGCTCATTTTTTCTAATGCCATACCACTAAATTTCATAATGGCTAATGTTGTTAGCATCACAAAGGGTACAATAGAGCCAACTATTAAGCCCGTACGCATACCTAGGAACAAAACTACAACCACTAATACAATAGCAAGTGTTTGTACTACGCTGACTGATACGCCATGAATACTTTGTTTTACTTGATCGGCTTGAAAAGTTGCATAGTCAATATTGTAACCAATCGGTAGGGTGTTGGTAATTTTTGATACAAGTGATTGAACTCGCGGCGCGTAATCCAATAAATTGTATTCAGGCAACATAGACACAGCGAACATAATTGCTTGTTGGCCGTTAAAATAGGCTGGTTGATTTGGCGGATCAATATAACCTCTTCTTACCGTTACTAAATCTTTCAGTGCAAAACTTTCGTCTGTGCCGGGAATACTTATTTGGGTATTGGCCACTTCATCTATCGAAGTAAAGTTTCCTGTTGGCTCAACCACCATTGATAGTGGTCCTGTATCTATTTCACCGCCAGGGCTAATAATATTTTGATTACGTAATTCTTCAATAATGGTAAGGGGAGAAATGCCTAATTGCGATAATTTTGCATTAGCTATTTCTAAGAATATTCGCTCATCTTGCACGCCAATTATTTCAACTTTATTGGTGCCAGAGACAGTGTAGATATTATCTCGAATATGTTTTGCAATATCATACATTTCACCTAGCGAGAAGCCATCAGCGGTAAGTGCAAGTGTAACAACAGATACATCACCAAAAGAGTCATTTATAAAAGGTGTTTGTGTACCACTAGGTAAATTAACCTCTGCTTGTTGTACCTTATTACGTAAGTCTTGCCAGATATTGTCGAGATTAAAATAGCGATCATAAATTTCTACATGAATAACGGAACGACCCGTTACTGAAGTAGAGGTGATCTTTTCAACTTCTGGAATTTTTCTAATTTCTTTTTCCAATGCACGAGTGATTAATTGTTCTACTCGTTCAGGTGCCATGCCCGGAAATTGTGTGGTGACAATTGCATCTCGAATAGTAATGGTAGGGTCTTCTTGCGCGGGCAATGTGAAGTAGGCAAATGCGCCATTAATTAAAAGCAGTGCTAATACCATAAGCACTGATTTACGATACTTAAAAGCAATTTCAGTAAAATTCATAATGATATCTTTCCTATCAGTTAGTTAAAGCGACGAACGTTTTTATCTAATAATCGTACACTTTGACCATCCCTTAAGAATGAAACTCCAGCTATAGCAATAATTTCACCCTCGGCTAAACCTGAGGAAATTAGAATTTGGTTATTGATGATACTCTCGGTTTGCACTATGCGTTTTTCTAATAATTTTGAGTTCGGGTTATAAACAAATACAGCCGCTTTTTGTTGTTTATCTGCGGAAAGGGCAGATACTGGTAGTTTAAATATTTTCCCTGTGTAACCGGTACGACCTATACCTTCAAAAGTAAAATCAACTTCTGCTGTCATGCCTGCGCGAAGTCCTGCCACTTCACTGTTAATCACTACTGTTACCGGAAAAGCATTTGCGGCTTCTGCACGGGAGCCTATTTCTGTAACACTGCCAAGGGCTTTTACTCCTTTAATCGCTGGAAATTCAATCCCGATGTCTTTGCCTTTACTAAGATCTTTAATTAGGTTTTCTGGCACCATCACTTGTATTTCTAAACCGTCTTCTCCTGCAATTTCAAACGCTGATTGACCAGATGTCATCTGCATTGATGGCTCAGTCATACGTTTAGTGATCATGCCATTGTACGGAGCAATCAATAAAGTATCGTCTAAATTCTTTTGAGAAATATCAAGTTGGGTTTTTGCAATGTTTACCGCACTAGACGTTGATTCAAAGGTGGCTTTGGCATTGTCATAGCCAGAACGAGACACTAGCCCTTGTTCTAGTAATTCCGAGTATCGTTTGAATTCATTTTCAGCTTCAACTTGTGAAGCTTTTGCTTGTTGTAAGTTGGCTTGTGAGGATTGTACACTTAGATTAAAGTTTCGTTGGTCTAGACGTGCTAGTTCGTCACCACGGCGCACTGAATCACCTAATTTCACTTTAACCCATTCAACTTTTCCACTAACTTCAAAACTCAAATCGGTTGCTTCAATCGGATAAACCGTGCCTGAAAGTCGGCGAATTTGGTCTAAAGATGATTGCGTTACGGTTTGCCATGCAATTGGACGAACAGCTTCTTCGAATTTAGCTTTTGGCTCACTACAACCTAGTGTGATTAAGCTTGCTGTAATAGCGATTAAGACCTTACGCATAATTAACTCTCCGATATCGATTAAAATTTTTAGTGCTAGGTTTAGCATGAATTAAGTAAAGTTTACGATAACTTGGGTTAACGCAAGGTTAATTTTGACTTTGAAATAAAATTTATTAATGATTAACCGTAAATTATAGAACAAAGAATACAATCGTACGATTTATCACAATACGTGCTTAATTTTATGTTTAGACTGAATATATGGCAGGTAAACTATCTTGTTTTTAATAGAGCGTGAAAGGCATAAAGTAGAGATATTATAAAGATTCGAGAGTTAAATTTACGCTAATTAGGTTTATAAAAATTTAGATCTAAATGCTTAAATTGAGAAAGTTATGTAATGGTTAGCTAATTTGTGTGATAGGAATATTATAAATAGAATTTAGAGTGCTAATGGATGATGCGCTTTTGCTTGTCCCATAGCCTTTCACGCCAATTTGAAATGGTTCCAGCAGCTTGGCAAGTATCGCAATGCCATTCAATTACTTCAGTTGCTATGCAGGTTGCTGCAATTTCCCCATCACAGTCCAAACCACTTGCACGTGTGTTGCACTTCAAATCGACGTTTATTAATGGCTGATCGATATGCGCAGAAACTGACAGTACAATTTTGGTTATAAATTTGAAAACTTGTTTTGCTTGTTCCGTGAGATCAAGTGAGTTACCTTCTTCATCAAGAAAGAGTTTTAAATTTACTTTTAATGCCACGGGATTTCCTTAAACAAGATACGTTCATGCGCCTAATATATTAAAATACCTACTATCAGTACATCATCAATATAACATTTAAAACGATAGGATAATGCAAACGTATGATCAAAAAACTTGATAATTCCAATGAAGATATCTCTAAGCAGATATATTATATTTTTCAGAACGCCTATAAAGTAGAAGCTAAGTTAATTGGTACGCTTCATTTTCCGCCACTTTCACGAACTGTAAAAGATGTACAGATCTCAAAATCAGTATTTTATGGTTTTAGGGAAAGTGACAAACTAGCAGGGGTTATTGAAATCGTTTTTAAAGATAACCAGCTAAATATTCATAGCTTAACCGTCGAACCTAGGTATTTTAAAAAAGGCATAGCAGGAAAGTTAATAGCTTTTGTGCTCGAAAAGTATGATTGTTCAAGAGCGATAGTAGAAACCGCTGTTGTAAATACACCAGCAATCAATCTGTACATGAAATATGGCTTTGTTGAATATAAGCGCTGGATACCATCACATGGCATTGAAAAACTAGCCTTGTCGATTGAATATGGCTCAGCTAATCATTGAAAATAGTACTGCGTTCATTTGCTGATACTAAATCATTTTCATACTTTATTTCATTTCTTTACTTTATTAAGGGCAGTTTAATTACTACGTCAACTCCTTGTTTTAATTTGTTATTTAATGCTTTTATCGAACCGTGATGAAACTGACAAATTAGGCGGGCAATATATAACCCTAAGCCTAAATGGGGTTGCTCATTATTATGTTTTTGCCTAATAGAGACCATAGAATCAAAAAGCTGTTCGCTCATTTGTTCAGGTAAAAATTCACCATTATTATTAATGGTAATACTGCATTCTAAGGCGTTATGGCCAAATTCCACCGTAACTTTTTTATCATCACAAAACTCAACCGCATTAGCGATGACTTTATCGAGTAATTGAGCGATATGCTCAGGTGAGCCTATTAGCTGATATTTTCCTTGTGGGATATGAGTGCAGGTAAATTCAATGTCTTTATAAATTAGCTGATAGCCTTGCATACAACCATTGATAACTTCGCCGATATCAAACTGGCTTTTGTCAGTGTTTTGCAGAATTTGCTCAATTCTGGTGGCTTCATTCATATTTGTTAAAATAAGACTAAGTCGCTCAACCCCGCGCTGTGCTCGCGTTAAATAAGGATTTTCTTCAGATAAAGCCGTTGTATCAACGTTTTCATTATTACTGAGACTTTGATGTTGCATTGCTAACGTTTCTAACGAGGTACGCACCACTGCAATAGGCGTACGTAACTCATGGGAAAGTCTTGAAGACATATTTTCTAGATAATGATTATATTGTCCGAGACGATTGACGGCAGTGGCAAAGCTGCGTGATAAATCACCAATTTCATCGTTAGTTGTTGATGTATCAACATTACCGTTAATTCGGCCATGTTCATCAATGGCCATTTCAGCTTGATTACTCAAGGTTCTAATACGGTTAGATATACGTGAAGCAAAAAGAAAAAATGCTAATGCACCTAATAGCATAATGGTAAGTATTGAACTAAATAGCTTCTCAAGCGCTTGGTTTCTTAGGGTACGAATGCCGTTTGTGGTTTCTTCAACAATCACCACCCCTTTAACGCTGTCGTCAATAAAAATAGGGTAGGCTGCAGATAACACAACTGCTTGCTGGTCGGTTGATAACCGCCACTGAGACATTGGTTCACCACTTAAGGCGCTTTCAATATGTTCACCGGTTAAGTTTTCTGAATCGTATAATTGGTCAATAAAGTTACGAGGAGGTTGAGTTAGTATGATTTCGTATAACGGTTTCAACCAATTTTTTTCAACGCTATACCAAGCATTCATCAGGGCATTTAAGATAAAATTATCTGATGAAGAACCACTGTCGTTGCTGTTTACACGTTTATTCCATACGCCACTGGCTTGTTTTATATCACCGGATTTTGCCAACACTCGATGGTGCTGATCAACAACCCAAATACTAGAATTGGTATAGCTCATACCTTTAACAATACGTTCTATCTCGGGTGAGGGAACCAAAATTGTCCCTAGGGTTTCTGCTGAGCTGGGATCTGCTGAGCCTAATGACGCGATAACATTACCTAACGGGCGGTCAACATCATGCACGGCAAAAGCGATATGGTCGTTAAATTCGGTAAGTGGGATACGTATTTCGACATTGTAGCCTTGACTGGTATCTCGCCAATGACCTTGTATTTGTTTTGCTGGTACGGGAATGTCGTTTTGCACATCAGTAATACGGTAGGCATCTATCCAACCTGTGGTTTTATTACTAACAATAAAACGACTGAAAACTCCGTCGGGATTAATAAAAGCGAGTTCTAAATGATCATTATTAGTGATGCTACGTGCATTACTGTTACGGTAAATGGTTTCGTCATCTATCACTGCGAAATACAAATAGAGGTATTTCCCGTAGGTACCTACTGCTGCAGTGAAATTTAGCGATAATTGCTCAGGCGGTAACTGTGTATATAGTTGGTTATTTTGCTGATAAAAATGAGCTTTATTAATAAAATCCGGCCAGTCATTATTTAAACCGTCTAGCTGTATTGGCGCGGAAAGGCCATAGCTGTATAAATCTTTGCCTTTTTCGACGCTGGGTAGAAAACTTGCTTGATTATTAAATAAATTCGCCCGTTCATGCATTGCGGTAGCAAGTGCTCTTGCGGTGCCAATAATGGTTTGCTCTTGACCATAGCGCAGATATTTTTCCATTTCCCAAACATATTGATAGCCAAACCAAGGGATGGTAAATAGAAAACCTGATAATAGAAGTAGTTTACTTCTTAAGCCAAAGCGCCATTTCATCATTACTGGTTATTTGCCTAGTTCACTTTGTACCGGGCTTTGGTTCCAGCGATAGCCCATGCCGTATACCGTGTCAATACAATTGAAGTTGTTGTCTAAACGAGTGAATTTTTTACGTATACGTTTAATATGTGAAGTAATGGTGGAGTCATCAACATAGATTTTTGAGTCTTGCATTAGCTGACTTCTGTTTTTTACATGACCAGGGTGTTTTGCCAAGGCATAAAGCATCCAAAATTCAGTTATCGTTAAATCAACCGTCTGTCCATTCCACTCAACTGTCATACGCTGGCTGTCTATCGTTAACGCGCCAAGTTTTAATAAATGATCGGTTTGTTGAGGTTTACCTAAGGCATCTTGACGACGAAATAACGCGGCTATACGCGCTGCTAAATGTGGCAAGCTAATGTCTTTAGTTAAATAGTCGTCAGCACCAATTCTTAAACCCGACACAGTATCGACATCACTATCACGCGCAGTCAAAAATATAATCGGCAAGGTATTCGACATGGTTCTTAACCATTGGCAGATTTCAAAGCCGGCATCGTACTCATGTTCTAAACCTATATCTAATATCGCTAAATTAGGTAAACGTAAGGTAAATGCCTGCATTGCTGTGGCTTTATTAGGATAGGTTTGAACCTGATAGCCTTGTAATCGTAAAGCATCGGCATAGTTTTCTCTAATAGCGGCATCATCTTCAACAATTGCGATCCGTTTTGACATTTTTGTTAGTTACCTTGTGTTTAATTCCGATCTTTCGCTTGCATCATATCGAATAAATCATAGCGATGCTGCTAATTGTTGTAATTGCCATAATGTTGCCACATTTGTTCAGTGCATTGCCATATTTACGTCGGTAAGTGGTCGTTTTCCTGAGGTTTAATAGCTTCATCAAAAAGAAAGGCGAAAGAAAAACAACAAGAAAGACCGAACCAGAAGCTCAATCGAAAGATGGGTTAAGAATGGAAAACATTTTTAACGGTTTTTGCTTTGTAATGACTCTTAAACAAATTTTAAATTAAAGGAAATACTATGACTACTCAATCATTCACTCACAACAAACTAACTCGCTCAAACACACTATCTCATTCAGGCAAAGTGATGAAAGCTGCAAATAAAAAGCCTTTAGCGCATTCGGTGATCAGCGCCGCGTTAATTTCTGTTTTATCAATAACACCTGTATTTGCTAATGCGCAAAATAATGATTGGCAAGAAAGTTCTCAACAAGAGAAAACGATTCAAGAAAAAGATGCGCAACTTAATGAAGAAATTGGTTTTGGCACAGGTATGGTAATTGGTGCTATTTTTGGCGGTCCAGCAGGCGCATTCATTACCGGTTTAGCAGGCAATTTCATTGCAAAAAATATCAATGCCGAAGATGAAATTGAAACGCTTTCAGTCGCTTATCAAGAAGAGAAACAAAGTAATGAAGCAGCGTTAATTGCTTATCAGGATAAAATTGCACATACGGAACAAGCATATCAACGCCAGTTACTTGCCTTAGAAAAAAACTATCAAACGACAAGCTTATTACAAGCACAAAACTTATTGATGAGCTTACAGTTTTCAACTGGCTCTAGCGAAATAAAAGATCACTACCAAGAACAGCTTACCGCCTTGGTTAGTATTGTTCAGCAGTCGCCAGAACTAACGATAGATCTTTCTGGTTATACCGATAAACAAGGTAGCGATGAACTCAACCAAGCGCTTTCACTAGCACGTATTAATGCAGTAAAAAATGCATTGATTGACCAAGGTGTTGCTGCGGAAAGAATTAGCTTATATGCCTTTGGCGAACAGCAACCAGTTGTTGCGTCAAATGAAAAAGAAGTCAGCTTTTATGACCGTCGTGTCGTAATAAAGCTTAAAAATGAAGCTGTAGTAAGCACACCTCTCAATGATGATAGTGCGCAGATGGCAAACAACTTCTAGGTATTTTTTAAATTTAACTCGTTGATTGTTGTAATTAGAATAAAGGAGGTGTATCGCCATTAAAAAAATTAAGTATTACCAGTAATATTGAATTTACATTGAAGATAAAGCCAAGGTCTCCCACCTTGGTTTTTTTTGCTTATTTTATACGCTTTAATCACATTAGACTTTAATGAATGAGTTAAACTAAGCTAAGAAAGGTCAGTTTAACAATAGAGAATGTGTATGGATTATAAAGTGGTTATTGATTTTTGGTTTAATGAAATATCACCTGCGCAATGGTGGGTTAAAGATGAAGCGTTTGACCAAGAAATACGAAAACGGTTCTTAGATATTCATCAGCGTGCCAATTGTGGTGAGTTATACCTGTGGCGTACAACTGCAGAAGGGCGATTGGCAGAAATAATAGTATTAGACCAATTTTCTCGCAATATTTTTCGTGATCAGGCACAGTCATTCGCTTCTGATGCGCTTGCTTTGATATTGGCACAAGAAGCCGTATCACGACAAGAAGATCAAAATATTGCTGAAAATAGGCGTAGTTTTATGTATTTACCCTACATGCACAGCGAATCAATGGTTATTCATCAACAAGCGGTTAAGTTATATACCACGTTGGGCAATGCGTCGAATTTAGAATTTGAATTAAAGCATCGAGATATTATTGAAAAATTTGGTCGCTATCCACACCGAAATAGTATTTTAATGCGAGAATCTAGTGCAGAAGAGTTAGCTTTTTTACAACAACCTAATTCCTCTTTTTAAGCAATATTCCATATTTTGTGCTAATAATTAAGAGGATGAAATACGATTCGTTTTTCATATATATCCCAAAAACAATTAAAATAGGAAGTCTATATGAATAAGTTAGTACATATCATTCTCGCAATTTTATTACCGCCAGTAGCAGTGTTTTTAAAGTCTGGTGTTGGAAAAGATTTATTGATCAATATTATTTTGTGTTTCTTATTCTTTATACCGGGCGTGTTGCATGCGATATGGTTAATCACTAAGTAAAAACAAGATAATTTTGATACGTAAAATATAGCGTAAAGCGCTCAACAATTGATATTGAGTAGTGAATATCGCAAATTTGATCCCATTGTAATACCAACTATTGCAATGGGATTTTCATTTTTAAATACCGCTATTGCAATTTTGTCTATCAATAGTGGCTAATTTTGAGGGTAAGATGATGAAACTAGATTGCTTTTCAGTGAGCTTAGCAGTTAAAAACTTGCAAAAATCACGAGAATTCTATGAAAAATTAGGCTTTAGTGTTTTTGCCGGAGAAATGGCGCATAACTATTTGATTATGAAAAATGGAGCAACCAACATTGGTCTCTTTCAGGACATGTTTGAGGGCAATATCTTGACCTTTAATCCAGGCTGGGATCAAAGTGCAGGCAACCTAGATAACTTTACTGACGTTAGAGAACTATTGGCACAAGTAGAACAACAAGGCATTGAAGTAACTCATAAAACAATAGAAGGAGAGCAAGGACCTGCCAGCTTTTCATTTGTAGACCCTGATGGCAATGCCATTCTTATCGATCAACATCGATAACGTTAATATTAAGCATTGATAAAGTATTAAATCTTTTTGAAATATTTCAACATATCCCATTAGTTTACTCGGTGTTGCATTATTGCAACACCGAGTAAAGTTTTTAATCCACGACAGCAAAATTTGTCGATGATAATGTAATTGACACCAAGTAACTTGATATCAATTAAGGATAAATTTTGAAATCATCATTATTATTTTTACTACCTTTAAGCATGCTGATTGCTAGCTATAACACAGCTGCAAATGAATCGACAAACGATAGTGTTGTTGATGAAAAATCTAAAGTTCAGCAAGTATTCAACAGCTACATGACTAAGTATAACCACTTCATAACAAATCAGGAATTAAAGCAGTCTCCTGTACTTTATGCAGATCAAATTATGCTAATGACTGGTGGTAAACCTGTGATATTGACACCTGAAAGCATGAATAAAGGTGTTACTGGCTTTTTAAACGGCCTTAAAGAAAAAGGTGTTAACAAAGTCGCTTGGGAAAAAGTAGAAATTAAACTTTTAGCTGAAAACATCGCGTTAGCAAGCAATGTTGCCGTTCGGTATTTAGCTAATGGCGAGGTGTATGATCGTGCTGGCGCAACGTATTTTCTTAATAAAAATCCAAAAGGCTGGGAGATAACCGCATTTGCCTTACATAAGCCAGAAAGTGCCGTTAGTTTTTTACCCAAGAGTTAGTCAATTTTTCTTTATATTGTTAGATAAATAGCGTTTTAGGTTAATGTTCCATTAATTAGCTTTTCTTTTGCTCTCAAAGCTTTTGTTAAAAAGGTCATTAATAACTTAATACGAGGAACTTGTTTTAAATCAGGATGAGTTAATACCCAAATATCTTGATGTGGAAAGGTTTTTTTATTATCGATACGTTGAAGATTTACCATGGAATCAGCAATATAACATGCGCCTAATATCATGCCCTGGCCTTGTGCTGCAGCATGGTGGCGCAGAACAAGGTCTTCAATTCTTATGGCAATATTTGCCGTAGGATAAGGCGATTGTTCGATCCAACTTGGTGTTAAATTTGCCGTACTTGTTATCCATTGATAATCACCAACAGAGTTATCCATTAAATACTGCTTACTGGCATAGTAACTTAACATAATCGGAAATAATCTATGCCCTACTAAGTGCTCGCTCGGTTGGTTGGATACTCTAATCACTACGTCTGCCTCGCATCTATCCAAATTGACTATTTGATACGAAGTTTGCACGTTAAGAGTTATTTGCGGATATTGCTGCTGAAAGCTATGTAACTCATCAAGCAATAAGTACTGTCCAATCGCGGGAGGAATTGAGAGGTTAATTTCCCCAGTTAAGTCCGGTTGATGCACTCGCTTAAGTCGATTATCATCAAAAACAAATTGTTCAATTTTTTCTGCTGATAGCAGTAAACTCTGCCCTAAAGCAGTCACTACATATCCTTTAGGGCTTAAATCAAATATATCTGAACCATACTTTTGATTTAAGCTAGCGAGACGACGTGAAACGGTACTGTGGTTTAACGTTAGTTGTTGCGCTGCATTTCTTAAGGTTTTTCCACGGTGCAGCGCTAAAATAAGACGGTAATCATCCCAGTTTTCCATTTTTTACCTAAACAGCTGATAGAACTTTCGTTATCATAGAGCACTAACAGTAGCTTGAATAAACTTTTTTATTGGTAAAATGTAACTAAAAAACATCCATAAGCTTATGAGAAAACTGAAGATATAAAAATTACTCTATCACTCGTTTAAATGGCGGAAGAGAGTTTAATAAGTCTTTACCGTAACGTTTACTAACAACGCGTTTGTCCATTAACGTCACGAAGCCATAGTCTTTCTCATTTCTGAGTAAGCGACCCGTTGCCTGGATTAACTTCTTTGAGGTTTCGGGTACTGATATCGACATAAACGGATTGCCCCCTTTAGCCGTTATATATTCAGCTTGTGCTTCTTCAACGGGAGAAGAAGGAACCGAAAATGGAAGTTTGGTAATAATAACGTTGGTTAGGTACTCGCCGGGTAAATCTAATCCTTCTGAGAAACTTTGCGTACCAAAGATAATACTTTCCTGCTCTTTATCACATAGTGCTTTGTGTGTTTCTATAATTTTTTGTCGCGACTGTTCACCTTGCACTAAAACGCTTAGCTTAGTTTTTTCTCGAAGGGCAGTGACAACTTTATCCATCTGCCAATAAGAAGAAAACAGTACTAAGCTGGCTTTACCGCGTTTAAGCATGGCAGGCAATTTTTCGATAAGCTCGTCGGTAAAATTGTCTGAGCTAGGCTCAAATTGCATTTTTGGAATAATAAGTTGAGCATTATTCTGGTAGTCAAAAGGCGATTCAACTTTTTGGTACTGAGTACCATCATTAGTTTGCAAGCCAGCTTGTCGGCGAAAATGGTCAAATGAATTCAGTGCTAAAATAGTTGCTGAACATAACACTGCGCCTTCACATTTTGACCACAGCATATCTTCTAAAGCAAAACCGACTTCAATCGGCGAAGCACACAGTAAAAAGTCGCTACGTTTGCCTTCTAACTGTTCCATCCAACGTGCCATTGGGGCACCTTTTTCACTGTCAGTTTTTGCGTATAATTGCCACAAGGCATTAAAATTTTCTAACCGTTGGATCATAAATCCAGCTTCTGCTAGCAATGGTTCAGCCAAATACATTTGGGTATCACCATCTTTAACCGATTCCATTAATAAATTATAAAGTTTATTCAGATGGGCTAAGGATTTCTTTGAACTTTCACTTAAATCTTCAGCCCAATTCTTTAATGTTGCAGGAATAATACCATTTTCATAACGGTATAATGGCGTTTGGTTTTTAGCATTATTTACTGCTGATTCGTTAAAATAAATACTGCGATTGTTGTCAATAAACCCCAGTACTTTTTGCATATCAACAAGAATATCTTGGCAATCATCGGCTAATTTTATTGAAGGAGAAATTGCACTGTTCGATTTTACCAACTTGGCGATTTTGTCGCCTGTTTCTTGTAGCTTTCCAAGCCAGTCAATGGCTCCCTTGATGGTAAGGTTAGCGCTGGAATGGTCACGCGTAACCTTTGGTAGATGATGTGCTTCGTCAATTATGTAAAAAGTGTCTTCTGGACTGGGTAATATTCTGCCGCCGCCAAGCTCTAAATCTGCAAGTAGTAAACTATGGTTAACCACGAGCACATCGGCTGCTTCCATGGTCTCTCTAGCTTTGTGAAATGGGCAATGAGCGTGATCGGATAAATGTTTTAAACAGCTATGTTTGTCAGCTTGTATTTGTTGCCAAATACTGTGATTAACCGGGTCAGGCCAAGAGTCAATATCACCAGACCAAGTGTTATCGGTTAGCGCTTTATGCATGCTATTTAGCATTCTAATGTCATGCGCTTGTGGTTTTTCAGCGAAAGTAAAGCCCACTTGTGGGCTATCATCATTGGCGACAGCTTGGGTTAATTTTTGACGACAAACATAGCGTTGTCGACCTTTTGCTAAGGTGAAATTAAAATCGAGTCCGCTGTGCTTTTTTAAGAAGGGTAGATCTTTATCGACCAACTGTTCTTGCAGTGCAACGGTTGCTGTTGCAATACAAACTTTTTTGTCGCGACTTATCGCTAATGGAATTGAGCCTAAGGCATAAGCTAAAGACTTTCCGGTACCGGTACCGGCCTCAATAGTAATAATTTTCCGTTGCTTATCGTATTCTCCAGCAAGGGTTTTGGCAATCTCAGCAATTAAGAATGTTTGTTGCTTACGTGGATTAAAGTTGGTTAGATTTTCACCTATGCTTTTGTAGGAAGTACGGATCACTTGCTTAATTTTATCGCTTAACATCGCGGCTTTGGTTTCCTATCGGGAACAGATGATTTACACTGCTGTATATATTAACAGTTTGTTAGGTTTAATTATACTAATTAATCCATCGGGTATTAGTCGTTTAATGCAAATTTCTTCACCAGTTGTCGCCGAAAAAACAAGTGTCGCTAATTCCTTTCGTGGATTTATTCTTACGCGTTCCGTTCGCGATCGCGGTAATAAATTGGAAATAACTTTGTGGCTAAAAACACCAAATGGCCCTGTTGAACTCATTGTTAATCATGAACGTGTGGTGCTTTTTGTAGAGAATCCGGTAGTTGATAAAATTGAAGCTATTCTTTCCAATCAAAAATTAAAAGCAGCGGAGATAAAACCGGTTTCGCTTAAGGCGTTCAACCAAGTAGCGGTTACTGCCGTTTATTTTTCAACTTTGCGCGAGTTTTATCAAGCAAGGGAGGCGCTGAAAAGTAATGGTATAAAGTGCTACGAAGATGACTTTCGTCCCGATGACCGATTTTTAATGGAACGTTTTATTACTGCTGATCTGATGTTCACCGGCAACAGTGTTGCAGCAAAGCATTCATCAATTGAAACGAAACACCAACAAGCTGAAGTAGGCTATCAACGTTTTGAACAAGTTAAATGTAAGCGTATTGATAAAGCACAGCAAAGTGATATAAAACTCAACGTCGTTTCGCTAGATATAGAATGTTCGATGGCTGGCGATTTGTATTCTATTGGCTTATATAGCGATACTTGCCAACAAGTGTTGATGATTGCCAGTGCTGAAGAAATCATACGTGAACAAAACATATGTGAACAAGACACCCAAAAGGCCGCAGATGCTGAGATAGAAATAATTTGGCAAGCTAACGAGCAGCGATTACTGCTGAGCTTGTTAAATTGGTTTAGACAACACGACCCTGATATTGTTATTGGTTGGAATGTTATCAACTTTGATTTTAACTTGTTGCAAAAGCGTTATGACTTACACGGGATTGAATTTTCGATCGGCCGAGATGGTAAAGCGCCGCATTGGCGGGAAAATAAGGCCAGTGAGCAGCTTTTCATTGAAATAAACGGTCGTGTGGTACTTGATGGTATCGATTTGTTAAAATCTGCCACTTATAGTTTTCCGAGCTTTTCGCTCGATAATGTCGCGAATACCTTATTAGGCTTAGGCAAAAAAGTCTCTGACGTTGAAAATAGAGTGCAGGAAATAACTGACAACTTTCATCACAATAAAACCGCACTCGCCATATATAACCTTGAAGATTGCCGTTTAGTTTCATTGATTTTTGAACATACACAATTACTCGAATTTGCGATGTTAAGGGCACAACTTACTGGTTTAGCCATTGATAGAGTAGGCGGCTCAGTGGCAGCTTTTACTAATTTATATTTGCCTAAGTTACATCGCAGTGGTTATGTGGCGCCGAATATGGGTGATGGCGACCAAGGTTTTGAATCTCCTGGTGGCTTTGTGATGGATTCGACGCCAGGCCTTTACAATAATGTTTTGGTATTAGACTTTAAAAGCCTATACCCCAGTATTATTCGTTGTTTCAATATTGACCCTATGGGGTTGATTGAAGGCTTAAAGTCTCCAGAAACCGCGATAGAAGGCTTTGATGGCGCTTATTTTTCAAGAGAGCAACATTTTTTACCTAATATCATCACTGAGCTGTGGAAAGAGCGCGACAAAGCGAAAGAAGATAAGAATGCTGCTTTGTCGCAAGCGATTAAAATTATAATGAATTCCTTCTACGGTATTTTGGGCTCAACAGGCTGCCGGTTTTTTGATCCTCGTTTGTCAGGTTCAATTACTAAGCGTAGCCATAGCATTTTAAAAACCACTTCAATGTGGATTGAAGCAAAAGGCTATCAAGTCATTTATGGCGATACCGATTCAATATTTGTCCATATTGGCGATGATCAAACAATAGCGTCGAGTAAAGCCTTGGGCAAAACCTTGCAGGATTTTATTAATAATAAATGGCAAAGTACGTTAAAAGAGCAGTTTGATATTGTTAGCGAACTTGAAATCGAATTTGAAACGCACTTTAGTAAATTTTTAATGCCAACCGTACGTGGTCAAGAAATTAGTAAAGGAATAAAAAGTATTGGTACTAAGAAGCGATACGCGGGACTTGTTGGTGATAGGCTGACATTTAAAGGCTTAGAAACGGTGCGAAGTGATTGGACAGAGATCAGTAAAGATTTTCAACAAGAGCTATACCGACTGATTTTTAATGATCAGCCGATTGATGAATACATTGTTAAAGTTGTTAATGAGTTAAAAGCAGGGTTATACGATAGTAAGTTAATTTATCAGAAAAAAATTAGACGTAAACTTGCCGACTACGTAAATACACCTCCGCATATTAAAGCCGCCTTAATTGCTAACAATAAACTGAAAGAAAGCGGGTTAGCGCCAAAATACGAGCATAGAAGAACCATTCGTTATGTCATCACACTTGATGGCGTTCAACCGCTGGAATTTAACGAAAGCACGCTAGATTATGACTTTTATGTTGAAAAACAACTCAAACCGATAGCGAACGATATATTACCGTTTATTGGTAAAGACTTTGACTCAATTACCAGTAAACAAATGGGCTTGTTTTAGTGTAAAAGGGCGGCTATTGGCAAATTAGTGATTAATACTCGATTTCATAATGCATCATTATTAAATCATCGCAATTGCCACAAAACTCGACATTTACAGCTAAATACAGCAAATGCACCTGATTTTCATATGCTGGCATTTTATTTTACGTCATTGAATATCAGGATTATCAGGTTTTATTATCAGAGTTTTATTTTTGTTCTTGCCGTCTTCTTTTCCTTGTTGTTTCTTAATGTTTCGCTTTTCGGATACCACCATAGCAATTGTTTTTTCAACAAGTGGGTCAGGGGAAAACATTTGTACGAGAACAGCAAAAGCAATGGCAATGCCACGACGTTTCTTAGCGAACATCATCAATATGACAGCAACAAAAGATAAACCGACAAAAACAAACCATGGCGCTAACGCCAAATAAAAATTATAAGTTAAAAAATCATTCATACAAACACCTAACGTTACGTTATAAAACTAACTTGACCATGAAGATGACTAGGGCTTGTTACTGTTTAGTGTTCAACAAGCGCTAAGTTATATCCTTACTAGCAGAAGTTTTTATACGCAGAGCTTTTACTTTCAGCTTGGTAGAAGGTTAGGTGGCGTGGTTGGTGTAATTGTCTACTAGCAACGTTGAGAAGTATTATTTTTTGTTTTAGATATTGTTGTTGAGTGCTGAGCGCCACAATGAGTGACAATGAATCTCTATATAAATTAAATGAATCTAAAGGGAAGTTTTTACATATATACGACTTACATACTTTATAAGTACTTTTTTTATGAAGTAACTTTCCATCGAGTATTTTCTCTAGGTTAAGAAAGTGAGTTGCTTGCTTATATTCTACATACTCAATTTGCTGAGTATCATTATTAATAATCGATGATAAAGGTATTGATAAAGTAGCATTAACGGATAAAAAAGAGCTGATCAGCAAAATGAATTTTAAAATAATATGCTGCAATTTATACTCCCTGTTAACACGTTATTAATATCATTTTGATATTGGGTTGATTACCTTTAATTTCAATAGCTTTAGAAGTAGTTTTTAATGTTTTACACTCGCTAATCTGCAAACTGGATTCAGAATTACCCTACCTAGTGATTAGAACTTTCGACAAAACATAACTTATCAGGAGCTTGTGTGCTTATCAGATCAATCATAATAACTTGTGTGCATTTTAATCACTAAATTAAAGTTATTGGTTATCTCAAAAATTCCCCACAGTTTGATATATCGAAATGGAAACTATCTGACTTTACAATTTCAGTAGCCTTTAGGTTGATACTAATTTTCATCATCAATTGATATTTATCATTCCCGCGATTTGTCATGCCCGTATTGTCGCTTTCTCCAAATCATCTTTGCATATTGTCGTTAATATCAAATATGACTATGGCATGACAAAATAATACGTGCTTATTCATAGAATTCACGATATAAAGGAGCTATGGATGGCTAGATAGCTGTAATTTGTTTTTAAATGAATGTTGCAGCTAACAAACAGCTTAATAGATTTTAACATTGGGAATAGCGTTAAATGAAAAAAGAAACCAAAATCATCAATGCTGGCCGTAAAAGCCAATGGACACGTGGTGTGGTAAACCCTCCGGTAGAGCGCGCTTCAACGGTAGTGTTTAATTCTGTTAAAGAAATGAAACATGCAACAGCTAATAAAGCCAATCAAGTATTGTTCTATGGTCGTCGTGGTACTTCGACCTCTTTTGCCTTTAGTGACGCTATGACTGAACTCGAAGGGGGAGCAGGTTGTGCAGTGTATCCATCCGGCACCGCCGCAATCACCAACGCTATTTTAGCCTTTGTGAAAACGGGCGATCATATCTTAATGGTTGATACAGCCTACGAACCGACACGAGATTATTGCGACAAAATATTAGCAAAGTTAGGTGTTGAAACAACCTATTATGACCCGCTAGTTGGCAGTGGCATTGAAGCGTTAATAAAACCAAATACGCGAGTAATTTTTCTTGAATCGCCCGGTTCAATTACTATGGAAGTGCAAGATGTACCGGCGATTGCTGAAGTTGCGCATCGTCATGACTGTGTTGTTATGTTGGATAACACTTGGTCAGCAGGAGTCAACTTTCAGCCTTTTGAGTATGGTGTTGATGTTTCTATTCAAGCAGCGACTAAATATATTGTTGGCCATTCAGACGTTATGTTAGGTACTGCAACGGCAACAGAGAAGTTCTGGCCGCAGTTGCGAGAAAGTAGTTACACCATGGGGCAGTGCACTTCACCAGATGATTTATATTTGGCCATGCGTGGTATTAGAACCTTAAGTGTGCGATTACAGCAACACCAAGCGAGTGCCTTGAAGGTTGCACAATGGCTGTCAACAAGGGAAGAAGTAGAAACGATTCTTCATCCTGCGTTACCGTCATGCCCAGGCCATGAAGTATTTGAACGTGACTTTACTGGTTCAAATGGCTTGTTTTCTTTTGTCTTGAATAAAGGGTCTCAAACGGCGTTAACCGCATTTTTAGACGGTATGGAACATTTTAAAATGGGGTATTCTTGGGGCGGCTTTGAAAGCTTAATTCTTGGTATTGCGAAGGTGAATAACATGCGTACTGCAACACAATGGCCGTATCAATTTCCGCTTATTCGCTTGCATATAGGTTTAGAGAATGTTGATGATTTAATTAATGACCTTGAACAAGGCTTTAAACGTATGAATGACGCGTTAAGCTAGTAGTTTAAGTGTATTAAAATTAAATATATACGTTCAGAATTTACATGATGAAAAACGCCGAGTAATACACTATTACTCGGCGTTTATGTTTGGCGTAATTCTAACAGTCGTCAGGTTAATAACTTTGTCGTAACTTACTCTTTAATTATTATTTTTTGCCTAATAAATAAAATATGTTGTTAGCAATTTCAGTGTTATCACTTAAGCCTTCAAAAAGTTCTTTCTGAGTACCCATAGCAAAAACAGGTACGTCAACAGCGGTATGACCAAATGTTGTCCAACCGGTCACAGTACGTTGGTCTATGATGTGATTGATGTTCTTGTGCAATGCTTTTTCAATTGAAGGAGTCATTTTTCCTGCAATTTTAGTAGATTGGTTAAACTCTGCTAGTGAACGTTGTGCTTCAGCTTTAGTTGCTTGTAATTCTTTTATCTCATCACTAGTAACATTAAAATTAAGCATTTCATTTACATAGGAAAGTGTAATACTATTTTTAGCTAAGTTTTTGGCGATCGCTGAAGGCGACATTGTCATCGTTCTAAGCACGTCGGGTTGCCATAAATAATCACCGTCTCTGCCAAGCGTGAAGCCACCAGTGCTATGATCAGCCGTTAATACCACTAAGGTATCAGGGTTTTCTTTCACATAGTTTTCTAGGTATTCTAAAGTTTTAGCTAAATCATCCATTTCAGCCATTGCTGCAGCAATATCATTGCCGTGGCCAGCCCAATCGACTTGGCTCGCTTCAACCAACATAAAAAAGCCGTTTTTGTTCTCTAACTGATTAACTGCTGCTTTAGTCATTGTGGATAGTCGATGTTTATTACTATCGTCTAATGCCCATGGAAGGCCTTTATCAGCGAATAAACCTAATACCTTCTCATCACTTGGTAGCTGTGTAAGTTGATTGTAGTTATTTATATAGTTAAAACCTTTCGTTTGAAATTCTTCGACTAGGTTTTTATCTTCGCGAATAAAATACTGCCAACCGCCACCTAGCATAATATCGATATTGTCATGGGCGGCTAAAAAATTGTCAGCAATTTCATTGTAATTATGACGGCTTTCATTGTGAGCTAAGTATGAAGCAGGCGTTGCATGGTTAATTTGTGATGTCACAACCATACCAGTTTTTTTGCCTTGCTTTTTTGCCCACACAAGTACGGATTCAACTGGCTTTTTATCAACATCAACACCAATAGCGCCATTATAAGATTTCGTTGCGGTTGCCAGAGCTGTTGCACCTGCTGCTGAGTCGGTCACGTAACCGGAAACTCTCGCTGGGTAAGTACTGGCACTGCCTACTAGATGGCGGTCAAAAACGGTTTGCTCTATTTGAGCCGTTGCTGGGTTATCGTGAAAATAACGATAAGCAGTCGTATAAGCAGGGCCCATACCATCGCCGACGATCATAATAATGTTTTTAGGTGCATTATCTTTTACGATTAATTCATTGGAATCGTTAGTCGATAGTTGACTACATGACATGACCATCATGCTGGCTAATATACTGGGAACGAATTTTTTCATCTTTTTGTCCGGTAAATTTATTATTTAGTAGCGCTTACTGTTTAGTTAATAGTAAGCGCTACCAATTGAGAAAATGGCTGTAATTAATTTTTCAACTCAACATCTACCCACACTAGGCGGTGATCTGATGACGCTGCACGGTCTTTGATTAGGCGAAATTCGTCTTCATCAGTTTTAGGCCAAAATATGCCCGAATCAAGAACAGACATTTGTGCTCTTGCCGGTAAAACATAATCAGCTCGCATGCCCCAGAATGCAGTATGATTTTTAGCGTGGGGATTATCGATTCGATGATATTTTCCACCTTCACTTTCTGGCTGCGGGTCAATAACCCGTGGGTGATTCGTTAGGCGGTGTATACCTGCTTTAATTGCATTGCCATCTATGGCATCGGCATTCAAATCTCCAAGAATAACAAAGGCTTGGTCTTGTGCTAAACCACCATATTGCTTGTTATCATCATAAATGTAACTAGCAGCACTTGGCGTTAAGTAATCTATCCAGAAACGTAGTTCGTCAAAGTTGCGTTTACCATTTCTATCTTCAGGACCATCAAACACTGGTGGTGTAGGGTGACTAGCTAAAACATGTAGTTTGTTGCCGTTAATGTTAACAGGTATGTCCCAATGTGATTTAGAAGATAAGCGGAAATTACTCCACGCTTGGTCACTATACCAAGGCTTGCCAGTTTTAGGATCAACAGGCACTAAAGCATTTGGCATGTCTTGCCATTTAAACAATTGGAAGGTTCTGATCTTATCTTCATCGATTGGGTACTTAGATAACAATGCCATGGCAAAGTGACCAGGAAAATGACCAAAGCCGTAAGCATCACTCGGTAAAGTACCGGCTTTCTCATCGTTGTTTAAGTCATACTTTGTTGGAACACCCGTATTTACCGGGCCTTGATAAAAGTAAGGATAGTCAATGGCTTTATTACCATTTTGAGATTTATTGAGGTAATTCTCAATAAAGTGCTTTAATGATTGATGTGAGTCATCGAAGCGGTCAAATTCATTTAGCAAGATTATATCAGGATTTACTCGTTGAATAATTTCGGCAATATTCTTGATTTGTTGACGATTATTTTTTAATGCTAGCGTTAATTCATTACCAGAAACCTTTGCATTCTGGCTTTGATCAGTAGGTAGATAGTTAAGTGCTTCCATACTGACATTAAATGTAGCAATACGGAGTTTAGAAGGTGCTGTAATTTTTGAACTAGCCATATTACATCCAGATGTTAGCAATAAAGTTGTTGCTAAAATGGTGGTTAACAATCGCACATGCTTTCCTTATTTTAAGCCGCAGCCACGTAAAATGAAATCAGTTAAGAACTCGGTTACTTGCGTAACATCGTCTTCTTCATAATCGGCACGGTTCATTATGGTTAATATTTGTTGTTCAAAATCAGCATAGTGCTGCGTGGAAGACCAAATAAGAAATATGAGTTTAACGGGGTCGACATTAACCATTTCACCGTTATCAATCCACACTTGAAATAACTTTGCTTTTTCTCGAACCCATTGTCGTAAATAAGTACGAGCAAATTCTTTTAAGTGCAGTGCCCCTTGAATTATTTCCAACGCGTAAATTTTTGAAGCTTGTGGGTGTTCAAAAGACATTTTTACTTTAGCAGCAATAAATTTTTCAATGGCAACAACTGGTCCGTCACTACTATCAATATCTCCAATGCCTTGATCCCATGTATCTAAGGTTAATTGCAGTACAGCATGATAGATATTTTCTTTGTTTTTAAAATAATACAGCACGTTTGCTTTTGGCAAACCTGCTGAATCTGCAATGGATTGCACAGTAGCACCTTTATAACCTTGCAGAATAAACTCTTTTTGCGCGGCAGATAAAATGACGGCTTCACTGCGCGACCTGATGCTTCCTTGCTTATCATTTGTTGTATTATTACTCACACTAATAACCTTTCAATTTTTATTTTTATATTTAGTTAGTCTTATATTATTACGCCAATGTTACATTTTATTGATCTTGTTCTATGCTTTAAATTAGTCATAACATTTTAAGTTCAAATTTCACTCAATTTTTCGAATAAAATACTATTTTTAATCAAAAAATCATTTCTTGTTCTTAGTAAAGCGAATAGTTTAAGTGAATTATCTGCTTAAGACACTGTTTTAATACATTTTGTATACTGTTATATCTCAATATACAGTTTTTCTGTCGTATGTGTTCGGATGGTTAATAAATTCAATTTACTATAGACCTTTAGAAAAGCCAATTGAAGCATAGATGTTTTTATCCTGACCATATGGTGTGTTTTAATGATTTTTTGTTATGAAAAATTAATTTTAATACAGTTATTGTTATAAGGTTTTTTTGCCTTTGTTTTAAATAGTTGCTTATTCCATTGTATTTTATGGGTTTGTTGTTGTTGTGTTTGTTTTATTATTTTATTTTGAAAAATAATCTAACTTAGCAAAATAAAGGTTGTAAAAGTTTGTAATGAAAATGTAACGAAACTCTGGTCTAATTTCTGCTGAAATACACTTAAAAAATAATAATTAGATTAAAAATTAAACTAAGTGAAGCTAAAATTAAACAATTTATAAAACATAATAAACTTCTACCAAGGAATAAAATGATGAAAAATCATCGTCTCTCTAATATCGCCGGCGCGGTTGTTATTGCTTTAGGGCTTTCAACTTCTGTTATGGCAAATGAAACATCGTCTAGTATTTTGGGCAAGGTTAACACGCCAGCAGGGCAACCAGCAGCTAATACTAAGGTAACGATAACTCACATACCTTCAGGTACAGTTAAAGTTGTAGAAACTAATGAATCTGGTAGCTATAGTGCAAGAGGATTACGTGTCGGTGGTCCATATACTATTGTTATTGATTCTGATGAATTCAAAGATCAACAGCAAAACAATGTTTATTTAGAAGTAGGTAAACCATTACGTATTTCAACTGATCTAGATGTTGACGATGTAGAGAGAATTGCTGTTACAGGTAGTCGTGTAGTTGGATTTACTAACAAAGGCTCTGCAGGCTCTTGGGGATCAGACGATATCATGAATGCTGCTGGCGGCAACCGTGATTTAAAAGATGTTTTAAGAACTAACCCACTTGTTAACTTATCAACAGATGACGATGGAACAATGTCTATTGCGGGTTCAAACCCTCGTTTTAATAGCTTTACTGTTGATGGGGTTCGTCAAAATGATGATTTTGGTTTAAACGGCAATGGTTACCCAACACAACGTTCACCGATTTCGATTGATGCAATTGAACAAGTTAGTGTAGAAACAACGCCGTTCTCAGCGAGAAATGGTGGTTTTTCTGGTGGACAAATTAACGCAGTAACAAAATCAGGTACTAATGAATTTCACGGTTCATTGTCTTGGGAAAAAGACTCAGATAGCTGGGCTGGAACACCTAAAGATCCAGCATGGGAAGACGATTTAAATGATCCAAATGATTCACCAGACATTGATTTGGATTTTGAATCAACTACTTATGCCGCTACACTAGGTGGTCCAATTATTGAAGATAAATTATTTTTCTTCGCTTCATATGAAAAGTTTGATGCACCAGCGCAAATTGAATTCGGACCGGATGGAACATCTGCTCCAAATGCAACGGATGCAAGCCTTGCAGATTACGAAGAGTTGAGAAGCGTTGCACAGTCAGTTTACGGCGTAGATATTGGGACCTGGGATAAACAACCTGAAGAAAAAGATGAAAAAGTTTTAGTTAAGCTTGATTGGAATATTAACGATGATCATCGTGCTTCACTTACTTATCAAAAAACTGAAGGTAATGTAACTCGCAACACAACAAGCTCAGATTATGAATTGAAACTATCGACTCACTGGTATGATAAAAATGAGAATTTAGAATCACTTGCGGCACACTTATACTCATACTGGTCAGACGATTTTTCTACAGAAATTAAACTAGCTTATAAAGAGGTTGATACGGCTCAAGCACCATCAACAAAAGCATTTGGTGATGTAACTGTTGCTACTGCAAGTGGTGACATCGCTTTTGGTGCTGATAAATATCGTCATGGTAACGAGCTTGATAATCAAACATTGTCATTCCGTTTCTTAGGTGAGTACTTGTATGAAGATCATGAAATCGCATTCGGTTTAGAATACGAATCAATTGACGTTAGAAACCTTTTTGCACAAGACTCTTTAGGAACTTGGGAATTTGATAGCATTGCTGATTTTGCTAATCAAACAGCATCAGGTTTAGATTATGCTAATGCATATACTAACAATTCTGATGATGTTGCCGCAGAATTCACATTCGAAAACACAACGCTTTTTGTTGAAGATAGCATTCAGCTAACTGATACGTTCATATTAACTGCTGGTTTGAGATATGAACAAATTAGTAGTGATGATCAACCGAGCTTTAATGCTAACTTTTTTGACAGATATGCTTTTTCAAATTCAACTAATTTAGATGGCGAAAGCATTTTCTTACCAAGAATTGCATTTGAGTGGGAAGCTACAGATAATTTAGTTGTACGTGGTGGTGTTGGTCGCTTTAGTGGTGGTAGCCCAAATGTTTGGTTATCAAACTCATATAGTAACGATGGTGTAACGTATGTTACTGGTTCAGTAAATGATGATGATTTAATCAATGCTGATATTACTAAAATACCGCAGTCTGTTTTAGATAGTATGGCTCCTGGCGATGGTAACGTAAACGTTACAGATCCAAACTTTAAACTTCCTTCTGATTGGCGTTCAAGTATTGGTTTTGATTATACTTTTGCAGTACCAAGTTTTGGTGAAGATTGGTTATGGTCATCGGAATATATCTACACGAAGAAAAAAGATAGTGTTTTTTGGACTGACTTAACAAGACAGCAAGTTGGTGAAACAACAACTGGTGTGCCAATTTATGAAGCAATAGATAAGTTAACAGGTGAGAAAACTCAACGTTATGACTTAATGTTAACAAATGCTGATGATGATGGCCGTAGTAAAATATTTACTACAAGCTTATCTAAGCAATTTGATAATGGATTTGGTTTTAATGCTTCATATACAAACCAAGATATTACTGAAGGTACACCGGGTACAAGCTCTACAGCAACTTCAAACTTTCAATACCCAGTTACAACTGATCGCGGTAGTGTGAATGTTGGTACAGGTGCATATGAAATTGAACATAGCTTTAAGTTAAGTATGAACTACCGTACTGAGTTTGTTGAAAACTATGCAACATCTTTCCACTTGTTCTTTGAGCGTCATTCAGGTCGACCAATTAGCTGGGTGCTAGGTGCATTCCGCGATAGTGATTTTGGTGACCAGGGTTCATTTGATGATTCAGAAGCTTATTTACCATATATTCCTACTGGAGCAGACGATCCAAATGTTGTATATAACGGTAGCTTTAATTATGCAGAGTTTTCTGGATATTTAGATGCGACAGGCTTATCAAAATACGCTGGTGGTAATGCTCCTAAAGGTGCTGATCGTGCCCCGTGGGTGACACGTTTAGACTTAACAATTACACAAGAATTACCTGGCTTTATGGAAGGTCATAAGGGAGAGTTGTTCTTTAATATTCGTAACTTATTAAACCTTATTGATAGCTCTAAAGGTCAGGCGTTAAGAAGCCAATACAGTACTACCGCTTTAGTTGATTACGATATCGACGATGCCGGTCGCTATGTATATTCTAGACCATACGGTGGATTTGATGGTAATAACTGGGATACGTTCGACGCTGAAAAGTCAGCATGGAGTGTTAAAATGGGTGTAAGATACCGTTTCTAATATTGATAGCTGCAATATAATCTAATCAAAAGCCAACATCTTATGTTGGCTTTTTTTTGGACGTTTGGAATGTAATAATTTTATAAGACTTAGTTTCAACGCACTATAAACTAGCGTGTTTTATAATTCTTAGGTTGCATTTGTAACACTAATTCATTAGGATATACATAAGTTGACCATTTGGTCAGTTAAAGGGTTTGATAATGTCAAAGATTGAAGATAATAAAATAGCAGAACTTGTTGAAGCCGCGAAAGATGGCTTTGCAAAAGCTTACGCACCTTACAGCAATTTTCACGTGGGCGCTGCTGCGTTAACAGCTGACGGTAACGTCGTAAAAGGCTGTAACGTTGAAAACGCTTCTTATGGTTTAACCGTTTGTGCAGAGCGTAATTGTTTAGCGCAAGGTGTTATTGCTGGTGAGCAAGAATTTTCTGCAATTGTTATTTATACCAATCAAGAAAAGTTAACCCCGCCGTGTGGCGCATGTCGACAAGTGATTGCAGAATTTTTAGCGCCAAACGCGCTGGTTAAAGCTGTTAATCATATCAACGATACAAAGGAATGGACTGTTAGCGAATTATTGCCTGACGCCTTTACGCCAAAAGACTTACTTGAACGATAAGGATTAAAATTAATGTTACTACCACAAGAAATTATTCGCACCAAACGTAACGGTGGTTCACTCTCCCAAGAACAAATACAATATTTTGTCGATGGTTTAGTAACAAAGAATTTTAATGACGCTCAAGTTGGTTCAATGGCGATGGCGATATTTCAAAAGGGTATGCAAACTTCTGAAATAATTGATTTCACTTCAGCAATGAAAAATTCTGGCGATGTATTAAGTTGGCCTGAATTAGATGGTCCAATTGTAGATAAACATTCAACAGGCGGTGTCGGCGATAAGGTAAGTTTTATGCTTGCTGCTATTGTTGCTGCCTGTGGCGCGTATGTGCCGATGATTTCAGGTCGTGGATTAGGTCATACTGGTGGTACGTCTGATAAATTAGAAAGTATTGCTGGTTTTAATGTTCAACCAAGTATTGGCGATTTTAAGCGTATTGTTAAAGATCTTGGTGTTGCGATTATTTCACAAACGGATAATTTAGCTCCAGCAGATAAACGCTTATATGGTATACGTGACATTACGGCAACGGTTGAGTCTATCCCTTTGATCACAGCGTCAATTTTGTCGAAAAAGTTGGCAGCAGGGCTAGATTCGCTGGTTATGGACGTAAAAGTTGGTAATGGCGCTATGATGTCAAACATTGATGATGCAAGGGCATTGGCTCAAAGTATTGTTAATGTTGCCAATGGCTCTGGTGTTCCGACACAAGCTATTATCACTGACATGAACCAAGTGTTAGGGGCGACTGCGGGTAATGCCTTAGAGATGGCTGAAACCGTAAAATATTTAAATGGTACATTACGTGAACCGCGTTTACATGCTGTTGTTGTTTCACTTGCAAAGGCGATGTTGGTAAGTGCTAAGGTTGCAGAAAATGAAGATGTAGCGTTGAAAAAAATTGATGCGGTATTAGCTTCAGGTGAAGCAGCAGAAATTTTTGGTAAGATGATACATGCGTTGGGCGGACCAAGTAACTTTATGGAAGATCCTTGGGCATCTATGCAACGAGCTAACGTAATTGTTGACGTAATTGCACCAGATCATGGCTATATTGTTGGCATGCAAACTCGCGATATTGGTATGTCGGTAGTCGGACTGAAAGGAGGTCGTACCGCTAACGGTCAGCAAATTGATCACAGTGTTGGTTTTGACAGAATTTTGCCAATTGGTACATTAGTGAATCGTGGTGATGTAGTTGCAAGATTACATGCTAGAGATGACGATTCAGCAAAATTAGCGAGTGAGCAATATCTTGCTGCTTTAACTATTAATAGCCAAGCAGTAGATGAACAACCTGTTATCTATCAAACGATAACAGCCTAATTCCTCTTAATTCGTTTAGTGAGTTAGCAATATTAGGTGTTAGCTGTAGCACCTAAGTTTCTTGGTAGAGTTGTATAACAAACAAGCGAATAAAGAAGATAAATAAAAAGGGATGACTGATGTCATCCCTTTTTAGCAATATTTTAGTTGAACTTTGCTAAAGCGACGCTAATTTACCAAACGAGTGCTTTAAAATGCCTTCTGCATAGCGACTCATAGCGTTCGTTACCACCGACTTCAATTTGTTCCCCGCCTTTGACTGCATTGCCATGCTCATCACAACGAATGACAAAATTGGCTTTTTTACCACAGTGACAAATAGTTTTTAATTCAACTAATTTATCAGCCCAAGCAAGCAGGGCAGCGCTGCCACCAAATGTTTCACCTAGGAAGTCAGTACGTATGCCGTATGCTAAAACGGGAATATTGAGTTCATCAACAATATCTGTAAGTTCTTTGACCTGCTGTTTAGTTAAAAACTGTGCTTCATCAATTAATACACAAGCTAGCTTATTGGTCTCAATGAATGTTTTAACTTGGCTAAAGACATTAGTAGTTTCATTAAACAATTGTGCATCGGCATGAATGCCCAATCTTGAAGATACTTTGCCTTTAGCAAACCTGTCATCGATTTGTGCGGTAAATAATAAGGTGTTTAAGTCTCGTTCACGATAGTTATAAGAAGACTGTAATAAATGGGTAGATTTACCTGCATTCATTGTTGAATAGTAAAAGTATAACTGTGCCATCGCTTGTAAAACCTTATTATTATTTTATGGATATATCTTTCTGAATATATTGCTTAGTAACTTGCTGGATCTGCTGTTTTATTGCTAGCACCTAAGGTGTTAAGCAAATTAGTTAACAAGCTACTTGCGCCAAATCTAAAGTTATTTTTATTTGCCCAATCAGCACCTAAAATGTCACTTGCCAGGTCTAAATATACTGCAGCATCTTCAGCATTTTTAACGCCACCTGCTGGTTTAAAACCAACATTAGTATTATTGTTTTTGATAACAGTTAACATTAACTTAGCTGTGTCTGGTGTCGCATTCACAGGGACTTTACCCGTTGACGTTTTAATGAAATCTGCACCAGCAGCAATTGAAATTTCGCTGGCTTGTATAATTAATGCATCAGTTTTTAATTCACCACTTTCAATAATAACTTTCAGTTGTACGTGCTTTGGGCAGGCAAGTTTACACGCTTTAACCAATTCAAAACCGATACTCTCATTACCATTGATTAATGCTTGATATGGAAATACTACGTCAACTTCATCAGCGCCGTAAGCAACGGCGGCCTTTGTTTCTGCTACCGCAATTTCTATATCATCGTTACCGTGAGGGAAGTTTGTTACCGTGGCAATTTTTACTTCAGGTGTACCTTGGCCAGCTAATGTTTTTTTGGCTAAAGGAATAAAACGAGGGAAGATACAAATAGCAGCGGTGTTACCTTTAGGTGACTTTGCATTTTGGCAAAGCGCAATAATATCTGCTGCACTTTCACTATCGGTTAAACTGGTTAAGTCCATCATTTCAAGCGCGCGTTGCGCATAGGTTTCGATTGTACTCATGATAAGCCTCGTATTAATAAAAGTAGATTTTAAAAAATAGCCCAGTCAATTTGAGTGGGCTATCGTTGTTTTAATGGCTGTTAGCTGGTTTACAAGCTAACAAATACACCGGCAATCGCGGCACTCATTAAGTTTGCCATTGTTGCTGCTAACATAGCTTTCATGCCTAAGCGAGCAATGTCGGGACGACGATTTGGTGCCATAGAACCGATTCCGCCTAATAAAATGGCAATAGAAGATAAGTTAGCAAAACCACATAATGCGAACGTGATAATCGCCTGTGTTACAGGTGATAAAGTATCTTTAATTTCAACAAAGTTTACGTAAGCAAAAAACTCATTTACCACAACTTTTTGACCAATAAAGCTGCCCGCTTGTAGCATTTCCTCAAAAGGAACGCCGATAAGAAAAGCAAATGGTGCGAAAATATAGCCAAGCATCCATTCAATAGTAATGCCTTCAAAGCCTAATAAATTCCCAAAACCAGATACCATAGAGTTTAGTAGGGCAATAATTGCAATAAAGGCCAATAGCATTGCGCCAACATTAACCGCTAGCTTCAGTCCAGAAGCAGCACCAGAAGCTGCAGCATCTATAACATTTGCTGGCTTTTCGCCTTCTTTGTCAACTTCTACGTCACTGTAATCATTATTAATTTCTTCAGTTTCTGGCATTAATAACTTGGCCATTAATAAGCCACCAGGTGCAGCCATAAATGAAGCAGCGATTAGGTATTCTAGTTTTACACCTAAACCTGCGTAACCGGCAAGAATTGAACCTGCAACAGAAGCTAACCCGCCGACCATAATGGCAAACAATTCAGACTGGCTCATCTTAGCGATATAAGGACGAATGACGAGTGGTGCTTCTGTCTGCCCAACAAAAATATTGGCGGTTGCTGATAAAGACTCTGGTTTTGACGTTTTTAATAGCTTTTGTAAACCGCCACCAATAATTTTAACTACCCATTGCATAACGCCTAAGTAGTAAAGTACGGCAATAAGTGAAGAAAAGAAGATAATTACAGGTAGTACGCGAACAGCGAAAACAAAACCAACTCCGTTGCCAAACATGGCGTCAGTTCCTAAGCCACCAAACAAAAAGTTTATGCCTGCTTTGGCGCTGTCGATTACTTGCTGTACGCCGTTAGTTATTGAGCCTAAAACATCTTTACCAAATGGTACGTAGAGTACAAAGGCTCCAAGCAAAATTTGCAAAGAGAATGCAAATCCGACGGTACGCCAATTAATTGCTTTACGATCTTTTGACAATAAGAAGGCAATAACTAATAGAGCAATGATGCCCATTACGCCTCTAAGTGCACTTAAATCCATACTTACCTCATAATTTACTTTGTTATCGTTATTATATTTTTAAATTTTATTTATCACTTAACCGTAATATTATTTTTGCATTATTTGACGAATTTTTGCTTTTAACATTTCAATTGCCATTCTATTTTTACCACCACGTGTTACTACAACGTCAGCAAATGGCTTATTCGGTTCAATGTATTGATGATACATAGGGCGAACGGTGGTTAAATATTGCTGCGTAATTGATTCAATACTACGTGAACGTTCGATGGTATCTCGACTTATACGGCGAACTAAACAAATATCTAATGGTGTATCGATGTAAATTTTAATATCGAATTTATTGCGTAATTCTTCATTAGAAAAAAGTAAAATGCCTTCAACTAAAATTATTGATGTTGATGACAAATGTAATGTTTCTTCTAATCGTGTATGTGTTTTATAACAATAAGTCGGAATGTCAGCACTATCGCCATTACTTAGCGCCGTTAAGTGTTCGCTTAATAAACTATGTTCAAATGCACTAGGGTGATCGTAATTAGTTTTAACACGCTCTTCCATTGAAAGGTGAGATTGGCTTTTATAATACGAATCTTCTTTAATGATAGAGATGCCGCTTGGCCCAAGTTCGGGAAGAAGTTCATCGTAAATAGTTTGCGCAAAAAGGGATTTACCTGATGCTGACGCACCAGTTACCGCAATAATTGTCGGTTTATTGGTTTGCAAAACAAAGAGCCTTAAATGTGTGGTTAACAATAGGGTTAAAATTATTCAACACGATATATTTGTTCGGTAAATTATCGCGTTCATATTATGGACCAATTATACTGAATTTAATAACTTTCACCTTAACCACTTTAGGGAAATGTTAAATATTTACAAAATATCAGTTGTCTATAATTTATTGCTTGGTAAAGTATCACATGTTGACCAATTGGTCATGAATTTTATCGAGTATATCGAGGAAAATTCAAAAAAGTTTGTTAAAATACATTTATAAAAATTTGGGAAAGTATCATGGCAAGAGCAATAGTTTTAGTAATCGACGGTTTTGGTATTGGGCATGCGCCTGATGCTGCAGATTTTGGTGATGTTACAGCCAATACTTTTGCCAACTTGTCTAAAGCATTCTACCAGCAAGAAAAACGCGCAATTAACTTGCCTAACCTTGCAAAAATGGGTTTGGTTCAAGCGGCTTTCGAGGCAGGCAAAGGTAATTTCCCTGTTGTAGACCAAAATCCAGAACAAGGTGCTTATGGTTATGCTGCTGAAATTAGCACTGGTAAAGATACTCCAAGCGGTCATTGGGAAATGATGGGTGTGCCAGTATTATTCGATTGGGGCTATTTTCCTAAAGGTGGGAAGGCATTTCCAGTTGAGCTGATCGAAAAAATTAATCAAAAAACAGGTTTTGACGGGATTTTGGGTGATTGTCATGCATCGGGCACTGACATTATCAATAGTTTAGGCCAAGAGCACATTAAAACCGGCTTACCTATTTGTTACACTTCTGCGGATAGCGTATTTCAAATAGCAGCACATGAAGAACATTTTGGTTTAGATAACCTGTATAAGTATTGTGAAACCGTACGTGAATTACTTAGTGATATGAATATAGGCCGTGTTATTGCTAGGCCTTTTGTCGGTGAAAGCCCTGAAGACTTTGAGCGTACGGGAAATCGTCGTGACTACTCTATTTTACCTCCAGCGCCGACGGTATTAGATGTATTAACCCAAGCTGGTGGACATGTAATTAGTATTGGTAAAATAGCCGATATATATGCTCATCAAGGAATTAGCGTAAAAACAAAAGCGACCGGCATTGATGCTTTATTAGATGCTACGATTTCACATATAAAAACTGCACAAGATAATAGCTTGATATTTACCAACTTAGTAAATTTTGATCAAGACTTTGGCCATCGTCGTGACCCTGTTGGTTTTGCTTTAGCACTAGAGAACTTTGATAAACGTTTGATTGAAGTTACCGCTGCGATGAATGATGACGATGTATTGTTTTTGACTGCTGATCATGGTTGTGACCCAACTTGGCACGGAAATGATCATACGCGTGAATATGTGCCTGTTGTGGCATTTCATAAACAGGTACGATCTGTTAATATTGGCGAAAGAAATACTTTTGCAGATATAGGTCAGACAATAGCCGATTTATTTAAATTGGAAGAAATGCCTTACGGTACAAGTTTTTTAAAGGATCTTGACCTATAAAAGTTAAACATATTTAACAAAGTTTTATGCACAGCATAGTGCGAAACTTAAATATAAAACAATTCAACAAAACATAAACAGTTCTTGGGAGAGTACTTAATGAATGTTTTTAAAAAAACGTCGCTTGCACTTTGTGTAAACGCGGCTATTTTTGCGTCTGTTGCTAGCGTTTCTGGCTCGGCAATTGCGCAAGAGAATGCTGATGAAGTTGTTGGCATTGAGGTTATCGAAGTTACTGCACGTAAACGTACAGAAAACGTAAAAGATGTACCTATTTCAGTTTCAGCACTAACCCCTAAAAAATTAGAAGTACTAGGTTCTTCAGGCATGGATGTAAGATCTTTGTCTGCTAAAGTACCAAGCTTACTAATTGAATCTTCTTTCGGTCGTACATTCCCGCGTTTTTATATTCGTGGTTTAGGTAACACTGATTTCGATTTGTTAGCATCACAGCCTGTTTCTCTTATCTATGATGATGTTGTATTGGAAAATGCCTTAACTAAAGGTATGCCAATGTTTGATATTGAACGCGTAGAAGTTTTACGTGGTCCACAGGGTACTTTGTTTGGTCGTAATACACCGGCAGGTATTGTTAAAGTTCAATCTAAAAAGCCAACACAAGATTTTGATGCAACAGTTTCTGGCTCATACGGCAGCTTTGGCTCAACAGATTTTCGTTTAGCGGTTGGTGGAGGTTTAACTGATACCTTATCTGGTCGTTTTTCATTATTGAAACAACACCGTGATGACTGGATTGATAACAAAGCCCCGGGCTTTGAACAAAAAGATCAATTAGGTGGCTATGGCGAATTAGCAGGTCGCGTACAATTATTGTGGGAACCAAATGACGATTTTTCAGCGTTATTTAACTATCACTTCAGAGACGCAGAAGCTGACGCTCGTATTTTTAGAGCAAACATTATCAAGCCAGGTACTAATGATTTAGTTGATGACTTTGATCGTGAAACCGTTTTTCATGATGCTGCTGTTCGTAACAATCAAACGGTTGATATGAAAGGCGCAAGCTTAAAAATCGAATATGATTTTGGTAGCCATACATTAACGTCAATCACTGGTCATGAATCTGCTGAAATGTTTTCAGTAGGTGATATCGATGGTGGTTATGGTTGTGGTATTACGGCTATTCCTGGTTGTGATCCTGCAAATATGGGGCCTGATTTTATTCCATTTACTTCAGAGACTGGCGCAAAAATGCCAGATCACAAGCAATCAACTCAAGAAATACGCATTGCTAGTAATGACCTAGGTGATTTTGATTACCAATTTGGTTTCTTTTTATTCGATGAAGACCTAACCATAAACAACCTGAGCTTTGATACTTTGGCTAATGGCGCACCAAATGGTCTAGCTATTCAAAATATGGAGACAACTGCTTGGGCAGTATTTGCTTCACTTGACTACCAAATATCAGATAAATTAAGCATCAACGGTGGTTTACGTTACTCAGATGACGAACGTAAATGGGACGGTGAATTAGTTCAATCACCATTTGGCGCACCAGGTTTTACTGAAAGTAATGATGTTGAAGATTCACAAGTGAGTGGTGATTTTAGTGCGTCATACGTACTTAACGATGAAACTAACATCTATGCTCGTATTGCTCGTGGTTACCGTGCACCAAGTATTCAAGGTCGTAGCTTACTATTTTCAGCAAACTCAACAACAGCTGATTCAGAAACTGTAGATTCAATTGAAACTGGTTTCAAATCAGTTTTCTTAGAAAATACAGCGCGTGTAGATGGTTCAGTGTACTACTATGTTGTTAAAGATCAGCAGTTAACTGCTGTTGGTGGTACCGGAAACGTTGCTAGCTTATTAAATGCCGACAAATCGGTAGGTTATGGTTTTGAATTAGATTCAGAGTATTTTGTAACGCCTGATTTAGTTATTGCTGGTAGTGTTAGTTATAACCACACTGAATTAAAAGATAGCACAGTTGCTGTACCTGGTTGTGGCGGCGGTTGTACTGTAACTGATCCGTTAAATGCAGATGGCTTAGCGATTATTGATGGTAATTCATTACCACAATCTCCTGAGTGGATCAGTAATATTAGTGCGCGTTGGACTAAAGAAATTGCCGACGGTGAACTATATTTCTATACAGATTGGTCTTACCGCAGTGAAGTTAACTTCTTCTTGTATGAATCTACCGAATTTAAAGGTGATGCATTATTGGAAGGTGGTGTACGTGTCGGTTATGAATGGTTCGGTGATGACGCTGAATATGAAGTAGCTTTATTTGGTCGTAACATTACCGATGAAGAACAACTTACAGGTGCAATCGATTTTAACAACCTAACAGGTTATGTTAATGAACCTCGCTTTTGGGGTGTAGAGTTTAAAGCTAACTTCTTTTAAAGCCTAATTTAATAGAAGTCCCTCTGAACATTGCCACTATTTCACATCCATGTGATCGTGGCATACCGTTCTTCCTGAACATAAAAAAGCAGGTTATCAAATTGATAACCTGCTTTTTATTTGTTCTTAATTTATCAACACGGTAGATATTTAATTACATCTATTGTGAATTTTAAATATAGATATTACATTCTTGTTTTAATCGCGCTCGCTAGCACACTCAATACTTCTTCACTGGTGTCTAAATTGATGCAAGCGTCAGTAATACTTTGACCATAGACTAATGGTTGCCCAGCAATAACTTTTTGATTCCCTTCTGTAAGGAAACTTTCAATCATTACACCGAAAATAGATTCATCACCATTTTCAATTTGCGTAGCGAGTGAGCGAGCAACATCAATTTGCTTGTTATGATCTTTGAAGCTATTACCGTGGCTACAGTCAATCATCACTTTTTCTGCTAAACCGGCTTTATTAAGCGTAGCGCAAGTGCCTTTGATATCATCTGAATGATAATTAGGTAATTTACCACCGCGTAAAATAACATGGGCGTATGGATTACCATGAGTTTGGTAAATACACATTTGACCACTTTTATCTGGAGAGTAAAGTACATGTGGAACGCTTGAAGCTTTTATAGCGTCAACAGCAATTTGTATATTGCCATCGGTACCGTTTTTAAAACCTACAGGACATGAAAGGGCAGATGCTAGCTCTCTGTGTACTTGGCTTTCGGTTGTACGTGCGCCAATAGCCCCCCAACTGATCAAGTCTGAAATGTACTGACCCGTGACCATATCTAAAAATTCAGTACCTGCCGGTAAGCCTAATTTATTAATTTTCACTAATAGATTTCTAGCAAGGTCTAGACCTTTTGCAACATGGAATGATTTATCTAAATCAGGATCACTAATCAAACCTTTCCAGCCAACTGTCGTACGTGGTTTTTCGAAGTAAACACGCATAACAATCAATAACTCATCAGAGTATTTGTCGTGTAAAACTTTTAATTTTTCCGCGTAATCAATGGCGGCTTCAGTGTCGTGTATTGAACAAGGGCCAATGATAACGAGTAAACGTTTGTCTTCACCATTGATCACCGCTTCAATGTCTTTACGGCTATTTATAATAAAGCTAGCGGTTTCATCATCAAGAGGTATTTGCTGGGCAAGTTCTGCTGGAGAAACTAAATTTTCTATTAAAGTAGTTCTAAATTCATCTGTTTTTATGGTCATGTGCTATCAAATGCTTGTTAGCTTGCATATTTATCGATATGCAGCGCAATAATAATATCGCGCTAACATAACGAATATCAGTAGTTAAGTGAACTGCTTTCTGATTTTTTATCCAACTAATTTGTCATAAGTTAATATTTATAGCGCTGAAGGCCAGTTTTAGACAATATTTTTGCAGTGATTTCCTCTACCGAAAGCTTAGTGGTGTTTAAAAAAGGTATTTTTTCTTTCTTGTAAAGTTTCTCTACTTCTCGTACTTCCATACGACACTGTCGTGCAGATGAATACTTGGTATTGGCCATTCGGCCATCTCGAATATCTACTAAGCGCTCAGCATCAATGGTTAAGCCAAATATTTTCTTTTTATGCATTTTTAAAAAAGCAGGTAATTTTAACTCGTCCATATCATCGTCAGTAAATGGGTAGTTTGCCGCTTTAATACCGTATTGCAGCGCAAGGTACAAGGATGTAGGTGTTTTACCTGAGCGTGAAACGCCAACAAGAATAACGTCAGCATGTTCATAGTTAGTGACGTTTGAACCATCATCATTGGCTAATGAATAGTTTACAGCGTCAATTCGGTAGTCATAACTGTTTTCATGAATACTATGGGTTCTATGAGCTTTAGGTTTAGCTTTTAGTGCTAATTCTTGTTCAAGCGGGGCAATAAAATGTTCTAGAAAGTTATAAATTATACCGTCACAACCGTCTATTATTTCGCGTATATCTGGATTAACAAAGGTATGAAACACTAATGGTGGTATGCCAGTGCGTTTCGCCGCTTTGTTGATTCGTGCGCAAGCCTCAAGTGCTTTTTCTTCGGTTTCAACAAATGAAATGGTATCGTGTTCAAATTCAGTAGGGAAAAGTGATAGCAATGCATGACCAAAAACTTCAGAAGTGATGGCTGTGCCGTCAGATATATAAAACGCTGCCCGCATAATTAGTCCTATAATAATTTTCTGTTGTGAAAGGTGAAAACTTTCAAATAGTGCTTTAGTTTCAAGGTTAGCAGTGTAAAATGTCTGCGACGTGAAATATAGCGTTAAATACTACTTATCTTCGAGAAAAGGTTTAAGAAAGTTATTTTAAGTTATTCTATTGATATAGAACTTAAAAAATAGCTTTCTTAAATTCTTTTTATTGCGAATGGAGATGTTGTCGTGCAAGAAAATGTACTTTGGTATGAAGATTTAGGAATGAATGATGTAGACCGCGTAGGTGGTAAAAATGCATCATTGGGCGAAATGATTTCGAATCTTTCAAATATGGGCGTACAGGTACCGGGGGGATTTGCTACTACCTCGTTTGCCTTCAATGAATTTCTTGAGCAAAGTGGTCTAAACGACAAAATTTATCTTTTATTAGATGATTTAAACGTTGATGACGTTAACGCCTTGGCAGATTGTGGTAATAAAATTCGCCAATGGGTTATTGATACACCATTTTTACCTGAAATGCAGCAAGCTATAGAAGAAGCCTATGCAACCTTAGCAGGTAATTTTGCTGACGATGCTTCTTTTGCTGTTCGTTCATCAGCAACCGCTGAAGATATGCCAGACGCCTCATTCGCTGGCCAACAAGAAACCTTTCTTAACGTTCGTGGTTTAGACGCAGTAATGATTGCGATTAAGCACGTTTTTGCTTCTCTATTTAATGATCGCGCTATTTCTTATCGTGTTCACCAAGGCTATGACCATCGCGGTGTCGCTTTATCTGCTGGTATCCAGCGTATGGTGCGTAGCGATATTTCATCTAGTGGCGTAATGTTCTCGATTGATACAGAATCAGGTTTTGAAGATGTAGTGTTTATTACTTCAAGCTATGGTTTAGGTGAAATGGTAGTGCAGGGCGCAGTTAACCCTGATGAATTCTATGTTCATAAACCTACATTAGCTAAAGGTAAGCCAGCGGTTGTTCGCCGAAATATCGGTAGTAAAGCAATTAAAATGATTTACGCTGACACTCAAGAACACGGCAAACAGGTTGAGATTGTTGATATTGAACAAGCACAATCAGATACTTTCTCTTTAACCGATAATGAAGTTGAAGAATTAGCCAAACAAGCGGTAGTGATTGAAAAGCATTACGGCCGTGCAATGGATATCGAATGGGCTAAAGACGGCTTAGACGGTAAGCTTTATATTGTACAAGCACGTCCAGAAACAGTAAAAAGTCGTGAAAATGCTAATGTAATGGAACAATTTCAATTACAAGCAACAGCCGATATTGTTTGTGAAGGTCGCTCAATTGGTCACAAAATTGGTAGTGGTGAAGCGAAAGTTTTATCTTCACTAGATGAAATGGACAAAATTCTACCGGGTGACGTATTAGTTACTGACATGACGGACCCTGATTGGGAGCCTATCATGAAGCGTGCTTCAGCGATTGTGACTAATCGTGGCGGCCGTACTTGTCACGCAGCTATTATTGCTCGTGAAATGGGTATTCCAGCCGTTGTTGGTTGTGGTGATGCCACCAGCAAAATTGCCAACGGTGATGAAATTACCGTGTCATGTGCAGAAGGTGATACTGGTTTTATTTATCAAGGTAAGTTGGACTATACAGTAACAACGTCTGAAGTCGATTCAATGCCTGATTTACCATTAAAAATAATGATGAATGTTGGTAACCCAGACCGAGCATTTGCTTTTGCTCGTTTACCACATGCCGGTATTGGTTTAGCACGACTTGAATTTATTATTAATAAAATGATCGGTGTGCATCCTAAAGCATTATTAAATTTCGACGATCAGCCTGCTGATTTACAAGATGAAATTCGAGATATTATCGCCGGTTATGAAAGCCCAATCGAATTTTACATTGCTAAATTAACTGAAGGTATTTCAACGTTAGCAGCGGCTTATGCACCAGAGAAAGTTATTGTGCGTATGTCAGATTTTAAATCTAACGAGTATGCTAATTTAGTTGGTGGTGAAGCATTTGAGCCGGAAGAAGAAAATCCAATGATTGGCTACCGTGGAGCATCACGTTATATTTCTAAAGACTTTAGAGATTGTTTTGCACTTGAGTGTGAAGCGATAAAACGTGTTCGCAACGATATGGACTTGACGCATGTCGAAATCATGATCCCATTCGTTCGTACGTTAGAAGAAGCATCTGCCGTCATTGATATTCTTGCCGAGCATGGTTTAAAACGTGGTGAAAATGGCTTACGCATTATTATGATGTGTGAATTACCGTCTAATGCGTTACTTGCTGATCAATTCTTAGATTACTTCGATGGCTTCTCTATTGGCTCAAACGATTTAACACAATTAACCTTAGGGTTAGATCGTGACTCTGGTTTAGTTGCTCATTTATTTGACGAACGTGATCCAGCAATTAAATTGTTATTAGAGATGGCCATTAAAGCCTGTAAGGCGCGTGGTAAATATGTTGGTATTTGTGGTCAAGGTCCATCAGATCATGAAGATTTCGCGGCATGGTTAGTTGAACAAGGTATTGAAAGCCTTTCACTTAACCCTGATACCGTATTACCAACTTGGTTATATTTAGCAGAGCAACATAACAAAAAATAGTTAGCCGAATCGCTAATTTTTGTCGTAAACAAGCCTAGGTGCTTTTTATCATTATCATGATGAAAAAGTTCTTAGGCTTTTTTTGTTAACAGAGCAAAATGTTACATTGCCGTGATATAATGTTTGCACCATATTTGTTAATAGAAAATTTCATTCATGTTACCTAGGTTAGCCCCGCAAGAGCTCGTTTCCCCGTTGTATCAAGAGTACGCTAAAGTTTTGGCAGCAAAACGTTTTAGTGGTGATGTTAATTTTCAATATAGCGCGCGACTAGCACACGCGACAGATAACAGCATTTATCAGCAGTTGCCGCAATTAGTGCTGCACCCGCGTAGTAAGCAAGATATTCAATTGATCACTGAACTTGGCGCTGAACAACGCTTTAATGATATTAAATTTAGCGCCCGAGGTGGTGGAACAGGTACCAATGGCCAAAGTTTAACACCGGGTATTGTGGTTGATTTATCTAAGTATATGAATCGCATATTGGAGATAAACGTAGAAGAAAACTGGGTGCGTGTTGAAGCGGGTGTTATTAAAGACCAACTTAATGATTATCTTAAGCCTCATGGCTTCTTCTTTTCTCCAGATTTGTCAACCAGTAATAGAGCGACAGTAGGCGGCATGATCAATACTGACGCTTCTGGACAGGGTTCATTAGTTTACGGTAAAACTTCAGACCATGTTTTAGGCCTAGAAAGCGTGTTAGCTAATGGAGAATTGTTAACTACTGCGCCTATGTCGATGGCAGAAGCAGAGATATTAGCAACGCAAGAAAGCACAGTGGCAAAATTAATGCAGCAAGTGCTGAGCTCTTGCCGCGATAATCGCGAACTTATTCTTGAAAAATTCCCACGTTTAAATCGCTTTTTAACCGGTTATGATTTAGAAAACGTTTTTAACGCTGATTTAACTCAGGTCGATTTAAGCCGCATCATTACTGGCTCTGAAGGCTCTTTAGCCTTTGTCTGTGAAGCAAAACTAAATTTAACGCCTATCGCCAATGCTAAAACACTGATCAATATTAAATATGACAGTTTTGATTCTGCACTACGTCATTCTCCATCGTTAGTTAAAGCAAAAGCCACTTCTGTTGAAACTATTGACAGTAAAGTGTTGAACTTAGCTAAACAGGATATTGTTTGGCAATTAGTTAGCGATATGTTGCAAGATGTTGAAGGTGCCGTGATGGATGGCATCAATATGGTTGAGTATAACGGCGAAAGTATAGAAGCCGTTGCTGAGCAGGTAAACGAGCTTTGTGCTGTGCTTGATAAAGATATTGCTAATGGCACGGGTGTTATTGGTTATCAAGTTACTTCTGATCTAGGTAGCATTGCAAAACTTTATACCATGCGTAAAAAAGCCGTGGGTTTGCTGGGGAACACTAAAGGCAGCCAAAAACCTTTAGCATTTGCAGAAGATACGGCAGTGCCGCCAGAAAACTTAGCTGATTTTATTGCTGAATTTAGAGAGCTACTTGACGGTTATGGTTTGCATTACGGTATGTTTGGTCATGTTGATGCCGGTGTTCTACATGTTAGGCCAGCGTTAGATATGTGTGACCCAGAGCAAGAAGTTTTACTGCGTGAAATTTCGGATAAAGTTGTCGCGTTAACCGCTAAATATGGTGGCTTGATGTGGGGTGAACATGGCAAAGGTTATCGTAGTGAATACGGACCTGAATTTTTTGGTGATGCGCTATTTACCGAATTGAGAAAAATCAAAGCGGCGTTTGACCCACTAAATAAAATGAACCCGGGAAAAATCTGTACGCCATATCAATCGACAGAAAATTTAGTTTCCGTTGATGATAAAAAACGTGGTTTTTACGACCGACAAATCCCAGTAACCGTTAAAGACTCTTTTAAATCGGCACTCGACTGCAACGGTAATGGTTTATGTTTTAATTATGACGTAAATAGCCCAATGTGTCCTTCAAGTAAGGTTACGCGTGACCGCCGCCATTCTCCGAAAGGTAGAGCAGGCTTGATGAGAGAGTGGTTAAGGCTTGTCGAGGCTAAAGGTGTAGATATTCTCGCTTTAGAGCAGAATATACAACATTGGTCAGTAAAACGCTTGTTAGACAAAGTAAAAAACCGTTTTAATAGCTCAAATTCAACACAGGAAAACGATGATTTTTCTCATGAAGTGATGGAATCCATGCAAGGGTGTTTAGCTTGTAAAGCGTGTGCCAGTCAGTGTCCAATTAAAGTGGATGTTCCTGATTTTAGAGCGAGGTTTATTAACCTTTACCATTCAAGGTATTTCAGACCTGCTAAAGATCATTTAGTCGCGAATGTTGAAGTGATGACGCCGATAATGGCAAAAGCACCTAAGTTTGTGAATAGTGTTCTAAACTCGAATATTTATAATAAATTATCTCGTGCCACCATTGGCTATGTTGATACACCTTTGTTATCTATTCCAACCTTAGCTGAAAGAGCTCTGCAGCATCAATTTGCTACTTTCGATTTAACGCAGCTACATCAAATGACAACGCAAGAGCGTGCTAAAAGTGTATTAGTCGTTCAAGATCCTTTTACGTCCTTTTATGATGCAAAAGTCGTTGAAGATTTTATGTTGCTTGTTAAAAAACTAGGGTTTCAGCCAATATTGTTGCCGTTTAAACCCAATGGTAAGCCACAGCATGTAAAAGGTTTCTTAGCAAAATTTGCGAAAACGGCTAAATCGACAGCAGATTTTCTTAACAAAGTGCATGAATTAAACATTCCTATGATTGGCTTAGATGCGTCATTAGCTTTATGTTACCGCGATGAGTATTGCCAAATATTAGGTGATAACAGAGGTAAATTTAGCGTAGAGCTTGCCCATGAATGGCTAATTACTATTCTCGATCATCAAAATAAGGTGGAGAATGAAACTGAAATAGCGAAATCAATATCTTATAAACTTTTTGCGCATTGTACTGAGAAAACGGCATTGGCTGGTAGTGAAGGGCAATGGAAAGGGATTTTTGCACACTTTGGTTTGTCATTAACCAATGTTTCAGTAGGGTGCTGCGGAATGGCGGGAACCTACGGTCATGAAAAAGTAAACTTAGATAACTCTAAAGCACTTTACGACATGAGCTGGAAGAATAAAGTAAGTGAATTAGCTACAGAGCAAATATTAGTGACTGGATATTCTTGTCGTAGCCAAATAAAACGCTTAGATAATAAAGTCACTTTACATCCAGTTCAGGCTTTGTTGAATACACTAAATTAGTTTTACTAATCAATACTAGAGCAATGATAAACATTCAATAAGTAATAAAAAAGCACCTATTTAGGTGCTTTTTCGTTAACGCTGTGCAGTATTTAGTACTTACGATAGCAAGTTTTACTTAGTTGCTATTATTGTGACCTTTAGCAATTATGTCACGCGCCATTTGATCAGCAATTAAACCTGTCGGCATATTTTGAGCTGCTGCAGTTTCAAAAACGTTCATCAAAGTATGATAAATATTCTCAACCAATTTTGTTGCGCTGTCTGCACAGTATGGTTCAGGGTAAATTTCTAATGCTACATTAATAATGCCACCAGCATTAATAACGTAATCAGGTGCGTACAAAATACCTTTTTCTAGCAAGATTTGATCATGACGTGCTTCTGCTAACTGATTGTTTGCACAACCGGCAATAATAACAGCTTTTAGCTGTGCAATGCTGTTGTCATCAATAGATGCACCAAGTGCACATGGTGAAAATACATCTACGTCTTGACTATATATTTCATCTAAACCAACAACGGTAGCGTTTAATTCCGTTGTCGCTTTATCCAGTGCTACTTGATTAATATCAGTAACGATAAGTTCAGCACCAGCGTTATGTAACTTTTCACAAAGAGAATAACCAACGCTACCAAGACCTTGTACTGCCACTTTAATACCAGTTAAGTCGTCTTTACCTAACTTAAACTTAACCGCAGCTTTAATACCTAAAAACGTACCTAAAGCGGTAAATGGACCAGGGTTGCCACTTTTTCCTTCAAGGCCTGAAACAAACTCAGTACTTTGATTTACTATTGCCATATCACCTGTAGTGATATTGACGTCTTCAGCAGTATAGTAACGACCGTTCAAGTTATTTACGGCGGTCCCAAAAGCATTGAATAAATCGTCTGATTTTAAACTTTTAGGGTCACCAATAATGACCCCTTTACCACCACCTAGTTTCAAACCTGCCATCGCATTTTTGTAGGTCATGCCTTTAGATAAACGTAAAACGTCTTTCAATGCTGCTTCGTCGCTTGCGTAGTCCCAAAAGCGACAACCGCCTGCAGCTGGTCCTAAAGCGGTGCTGTGCACTGCAATGATAGCTTTTAACCCTGACGCTTTGTCGCTGCAATAAACGACTTGCTCATGGTTGTCAAAATCAACTAAATCAAAAACGGCCACTATCGTAATCTCCAATGATTATAGAAACTGTTCAATGTTAAATTTTTATTGAACAGAGGTTGTAATAATTTGCTCGGCACAATACCATCTAGGCAGGTGGTTCGCCAGTGCAGCCATAAATAAATTTGAAATATACTGTGAATTAATTCATACACGTTTCCAAAGTTAACATCTCATTAATATAATTAACAAAAAAGAAAATTAATATGACTCAGCAACAAGCAATGACTCCAGAAAAACAACAAGAATGGACACGCGAACAATATTTAAAAGCAACTAAATACCTTGCAGATAAAGGTTTAGTGACTCAAAGCATTGCAGATACTGAAAGCCGATATTTAGTGCCAATTTTAGCAGTTTGGAAAATTAACCTTTTAGATAAATCCGTTGTTTGGGTAATTTCAGGGGATTTACCGACAGATCACGTTGCACTTAATGGCAGTGAGACTGCGCGGGAAGTTATTCGACATTTTTCTTTGAAGTGGCAACTACAAGCTGAAAATTTATTGAATTCAGACGATAAAGAACAACACAAGTTTGCACAACTATTAATTGGTCGTGCTGATGGTCTATATAAGCTTCATGAAAATGAAGAACTGTGGCAGGGACAAAGCTAGTCAGGCTTGTGACTTATTTCACTAATTTAGTGACTTAAATAGTACTTAGCGAAACTGGCATTGTCGAGTGGACAAGTCATTTTTTGTTTTGGTAAGCCAGCTTCCATAAATACCGCTCCGGCGGTATTAAAGTTAAACTTTCTGAAGTAATCTATCGAGTCTAAAGGGCTATAAATAAATATTTCTTTTAGATTCATCTCGCGCGCGATATCAAAAAGCGCTTGTAAAATCACTTTATCAACTTCGTCTTTACGACACGATTTTAATACTGCAATACGGCTAATTTCACCGGTTGATAGAATTCGTCCAGTACCGATAGGCTCTTGGCTAATATCTTTACAAGCGAGGACATGAAAAGCGTAACGGTCTTTTTGATCAAATTCGATGTTTTTTGGAATACGCCATTCACAGACAAAAACTTGTTCTCTTACATTTTTTAGAAGGGGAGCGGCTTGCTCCCATTGAACTCTACTTACTGTGTATGACATTGCTCTCTATTCTATATACCAATAACCCTTATTTAAAACACTAGTTAACAATAGGGTGTTTTTCAAACTTGTATTGAAACTTTTCACTTGCTCTGTGGTCAAAGGCGTTTGTTGTGCTAATAATTTCGCCAAAGGCAACGTTTGCGCATCTATAGGAAAACTATCGCCATTTAGAAAAAGTGTCGCTTGTGAATCAGCAATAATAGCCGCTTTTAATCCTGATACTGGCATAAAGTGAATTTCAGGCTCAGATAAAATATCAGCAAGCTTTTCTTCATCGATATCATTCACTGGCATCAGTAATTCTAGAGCATGATGGCTTTGTGTTAGATATTGACCAATAAACTGCTCAAACATCTCTGTATTTTCAAGCTGCTCTAACATAAAAGTTTTTAGCTGTTGTTGATCTTCTTTGCTGATTAAGGTGCTCGATTCGGTCGTTTTTCGTGTTGAATCACTAAATCGTTGTTCACCTAGGTTATTGTCGATTAGTTTATCGGCAAAGCTTGACCATAACTCTTGACTTGATGGTGCTTGAAAGCCAATAGAAAAGTTGACTGAATTCTCTATTGATACGCCATTATGGGGGTGATTTGGCGGAATATAGAGTAAATCCCCAGTTTCTGTTACTTCATCAATTAACGGCTCGAATGCGGATACTTGCTTAAGATCTGGGTGTGGTAGCAGAGTTGCTAATTCGTTATTAGGCGCACCGACTTGCCATCTTCTTTTACCACTGCCTTGAATAATAAATACATCGTATTGATCTAAATGCGCACCAACACCGCCATTAGGTGTTGAAAAGCTCACCATGACATCGTCAATACGCCAGCGTGGAATAAAAGAAAATGGCGCTAATAAGGCGTTAGTTGGACGTGACCAGTTATTTACCGCTTGTACTAATAAAGTCCAGTTTGATTCGCCATACTGAGAAAAATCTTCAAAAGGCCCGTGATCTACTTGCCAATTATTATTACCGTCATTACTGACAATTCTCGATTCTATTTCGCCTTCCATCGCTAAGCCGGCTAACTCGTCTGCAGGAATAGTGTCTTGAAAATTTTTGAAGGCTTGCTTGATGAGTAATGGCTTTTTTTGCCAATATTCTGCGAGAAAAGTTTCCGGGCTTAATTCACCCCAATGTAATGATTCAATGTTCATATTTTGGCCTTGCAAGGTAAAGCGTTTAAAATTGATTGTTATGATAATGCTAAATAAAAAAGGGAGCCATTACGGATCCCTTTTTGTTACGCAGGTGGTGTGTTGTTAATCTAGTTCATTAATAAACGAAACTGCACGACCAATGTAAGATGCTGGTGTCATTTCACAAAGTTGCGCTTTAGCTGCATCTGGCAAATCTAAGTTCATGATAAATTCACGCATTGAATCACCATCTACACGTTTACCACGCGTTAGGTCTTTTAACTTCTCGTATGGCTTTTCGATGCCGTAACGACGCATAACTGTTTGAATAGGCTCTGCAAGTACTTCCCAGTTTGAATTTAATTCAGCTAGTAAGTTTTCTTCATTTACCTGTAGTTTACTAATACCTTTACGTGTTGCTTGATAAGCGATTAACGCATGTGCAAAACCTACACCTAAATTACGTAAAACCGTAGAATCGGTAAGGTCACGCTGCCAGCGAGAAATAGGCAGTTTTTGTGCTAAATGAGTAAATAGGGCATTAGCAATGCCTAAGTTACCTTCAGAGTTTTCAAAGTCAATTGGGTTAACTTTATGTGGCATTGTTGAAGAGCCAATTTCGCCAGCAATAGTCTTTTGCTTAAAGTGGCCTAGTGCAATGTAGCCCCAAACATCACGATCGAAATCGATAAGAATTGTATTGAAGCGAGCGATAGCGTCGAAAAGTTCAGCAATATAGTCATGCGGTTCAATTTGCGTAGTAAATGCATTAAAGCTTAAACCTAAAGAATTAACAAACTCGTTAGCAAAACCATGCCAGTTAACTTCTGGGTAAGCAGATAGATGAGCGTTGTAGTTACCGACCGCACCATTAATTTTGCCTAACATTTCAACTTGTGCAATTTGCTCGCGTTGACGCTTTAAACGTATATAAACATTAGCCATTTCTTTGCCAAGTGTACTCGGAGAAGCGGGTTGACCATGAGTACGACACATCATTGGAATATTTTTATATTCAACAGCTAGTGCTTTAATGTCGTTAAGAATATCATCGATCATTGGAAGTAAAACTTCTTCACGACACTCTGCAAGCATTAAACCGTGTGAAAGGTTATTAATATCTTCTGAGGTACAAGCAAAGTGAATAAATTCTGTAATGGCATTTAATTCTGCATTGTCTGCAATTTTTTCTTTCAGGAAGTATTCAACCGCTTTTACGTCGTGGTTAGTAGTAGCTTCAATGTCTTTGATTTTCTGTGCATCAGCTTCAGAAAAATCAGCAACAATAGCGTCTAAAAGTGCATTTGCTTGAGCAGAAAATGCAGGAACTTCATTAATCTCAGCAGTAGCTGCTAATTTTTGTAACCAACGTACTTCAACCGTTACACGATATTTAATTAAGCCAAACTCACTAAAAATAGGGCGTAATGCTTTAACTTTACTGCCATAACGACCGTCAACCGGTGATATTGCACTTAATGCTGAAAGTTCCATAGTATATTCCTGAAGTTATTATTAAATTTGTTTAAGTAATTTTTGGGCGCATGCAACCATTTTGCCGCGACCAAATAAAATATTTCTTCGTTTACCACCGACTTGACGCCACAACACGCTTGAGCGAATACCGGCGAGTAATAAGGCTCTAATTTTATGTTGGTTACTCGTTTGTTTAAGTCGTTCTGGTTCACCTGCAACTTGTATCGGTGTGCCAATAGGGCTAAGTAAATCGCTATAAATACTTGCTAAACTAGCAATAAGTGTATCGCTGGTAATATCGTAATGAGCGAGTTGACGCTGACATTGCTCAATGCGTTCACCAAGTAAAGAAAGCTGGTTTCGCTTGTTAGCAAGGCGTCGCTCTAAACCCAGTAAGCTGACAACATAGCGAGTTAGCTCTGGATCTTTTTGTTTTGTTTGGTTACCTAGTTGTTCAATGAGTGCGTTTAAACCCATTTTAAGGTTGGCAATGTCGTTACCATAAACTTCTAAGGTATTATCTGGCGATGTGACAACAATGCTTTCTAGCATGACTTGCAGTTCGTTATCGACACTGTTACCGCTACGAGCAATTTTTTGTACTAATGCAGCAACTTGGCAAATTGCTGCCATCGTTATTGTTTGTTTTTCAATACTATTCATGAATTTCTTAAGCTACCGAATAAGAGAGTTGATGATGCCGCCACCAAGGCAAACCTCATCTTGATAAAAAACTACTGATTGACCCGGTGTTACTGAACTTTGCGGCTCAGTAAACATTACTAAGTATTCGCCATTAGCCATCGGTGATAAATTACAAGCAACATCTTCTTGGCGATAGCGAGTTTTCACCGTACAAGTAATTGGTGTGGTAACGTCTACTCGGTCAACTAAGTGCAATTGATTCGCAATTAAGCCGTTAGAAAATAGGCGAGGGTGGTTATGACCTTGACCAACAATTAACACATTACGAATTAAATCTTTTTCAACGACGTACCAAGGTTCTTCACCAGCATTAGCTAAGCCGCCAATGCGAAGGCCTTTACGTTGTCCTAATGTGTGGTACATCAAGCCATCGTGTTCGCCAATCGCCTCACCTTCAGCTGTTTCGATAACGCCAGGTTGCGCCGGTAAATACTTACCAAGGAAGTCTTTAAACTTACGTTCACCAATAAAACAGATGCCTGTGCTGTCTTTTTTATTATGCGTAATGAGGTCAGCTTTTTCAGCGATAGCACGAACTTCTGGCTTTTCAATGTGACCAACTGGGAATAAGGTTCTGCCAACTTGCTCATGGCTTAAAGTATATAGAAAGTAGCTTTGATCTTTATTGCTATCTAAACCGCGGATCATTTGCCACTTATCATCACTGAATCTGCGTTGTACATAATGACCTGTTGCAATGTAATCAGCCTCTAAGTCTTCACAAGCAAATTCTAAGAAAGCTTTAAACTTAATTTCTTTGTTACACATAATATCAGGATTAGGCGTTCTACCTGCTTTGTATTCAGCAAGAAAATACTCAAATACATTATCCCAATATTCAGTAGCAAAATTGATGGTATGTAGTTTTATGCCTAATTTTTCACAAACACTTTGGGCATCGGCTAAATCTTCCGCCGCTGCACAATACTCATCGTTGTCATCTTCTTCCCAGTTTTTCATGAACAAGCCTTCAACCTGATAGCCTTGTTCTAATAATAAATAAGCAGAAACGGATGAATCAACACCTCCCGACATACCAACAATAACTTTCGTATTTTGTGGCAATTTTTCGTTAGGCTCAGTTGAGTTAATATTTACATGTTTGTTAGAGGTCATCACAACTACATTACAATGGAAAATGGCGCGAAATTATAGCACGGTCAATTATCACGATGATAGATTAAAGATTAGATTTTAAGTGACTTAATGGTATTTTTTTCCCATCAAGGTAATCTTCGATACATTCTAATACTAAAGGACTACGCAATTGCGTTGATTTTTCCTTAATTTCAGCCAAGGTAAACCAGTGACAAGCGATAATGTCATCATCTTCCGGTTGTGTTGATAAGATAGCGTCTAATTCAATAACAAAGCAAAATCTCAAGTAGTAGAGATTGATAGCGGCACGGTAATAATAGTAGATACCACAAAGGTATTCTGGTGATAATGTAAGCCCAGTTTCTTCTTTTAACTCGCGCTCTATGGCGCTAATTAAGCTTTCATTGCTCTCTAAATGCCCAGCAGGTTGGTTGTATACCGTTTTGCCATGCTCTAATTCTTCTACTAGGAGAAATTTATTTTGATAAACCACCACAACGGCGACAGTTGTATTAGGCTTGAACTGGTCACTGCCATGTGAATTTATATCGAGCTTATCAGGTGTTTTGTCGATTTCTATATCGTTACTTAATGTTGATTTAGACATTGCTTAACCTTTTATAACTGCCATTTTCAATGCCATCTATCGTCCATTGTCCTATGCGATAACGAATTAATCTAAGGGTAGGGAAGCCAATATGGGCAGTCATACGCCTCACTTGTCTATTTCTACCTTCTTGAATGGTGATTTCTAACCAAGTAGTGGGTATTGCTGCGCGTTCACGAATAGGTGGTGTACGTAGCCAAACTTTTGGCTCAGTTATTATGGCGACTTTAGCGGGTTTGGTCATGCCGTCTTTTAACTCGACACCTTGACAAAGTGCATTTATATCTAAATCAGTAGGTACTCCTTCAACTTGCGCCCAGTAGGTTTTATCTGTTTTTTGACTTGGGTTAGCTAATTTATGTTGAAGTTTACCGTCGTTAGTTAACAGTAATAACCCTTCGCTATCACGGTCAAGGCGGCCAGCAGCGTAAACATCTTTTACGTTGATGTAATCTTTTAAGGTTTTTCGGTTTTGATCATCAGTAAATTGGCTTAAAACATCAAAAGGCTTGTTAAAAAGCACAACTTCGGCTTTAAAGTTAACTGGTCGTACCTTTATAGGCTTTCGCTTATTATTGCGCGCAAACGCCTGATTTTGCTTAATTGTCACAATTTTCTGCCTTGTTGATTTTTACTCGTCGATAATTCATCTATTTTAATGCGCTTTGAATTCCGATACTATGCGCGCGCAAAAATATTTTTTTATCGATAAAATGAATAGTTATTCGAATTGCGTAGTTATTCATTTTATCGATTAATAGCAAATCAGCAAAGGATTTTAAATGAGCACAGATACATCAAAAATTATTTACACTATTACCGATGAAGCGCCAGCTTTAGCAACGCATTCTTTTTTACCTATCGTTAAAGCATTCACAGCTTCTTCTGCTATTGCTGTTGAGACTCGCGATATTTCATTAGCTGGTCGTATCATCTCTAATTTTCCAAAATACTTAACACCAGAGCAAAGAATGGGCGATGCTTTGGCTGAGTTAGGCGAATTAGCCAAAACTCCTGAAGCAAATATCATTAAATTACCTAACATTTCTGCGTCAATCCCGCAGTTACAAGCAGTAATTAAGGAGCTTCAAGCTAAAGGTTATAACTTACCAGACTTTCCTGAAGAGCCACAGAACGAAGCGGAAGAGTCAATTAAGTTAACTTATGCAAAAGTTTTAGGCTCTGCAGTAAACCCGGTATTACGTGAAGGTAACTCAGACCGTCGTGCTCCAGGCTCTGTAAAGCAATATGCTCGTAATAACCCACATTCTATGGGCGCATGGTCACCAACAACAAAATCGCACGTTGCACATATGCAATCTGGTGATTTTTACGGTAGCGAGAAGTCAGTTACGATTAACGGCGCAACAAACGTTAAAATTGAATACGTTGCTCAAAATGGCGATGTGACTTTATTAAAAGAGCATTTAGCATTATTAGACCAAGAAGTTATTGATGCTTCAGTAATGAGCAAAAACGCATTAGTTGAGTTTTTTGCAACAGAAACTGAAAAAGCAAAATCAGAAGACGTTTTATTATCATTGCACCTTAAAGCAACCATGATGAAAGTGTCCGATCCAATTATGTTTGGTCACGCGGTTAAAGTTTTCTACAAAGACGTTTTTGCTAAGCACTGCGCAACATTCGAACAACTAGGTGTTGATGCTAATAACGGTATTGGTGATGTTTACGCTAAAATCGGTCGTTTATCGGCGGAGAAAAAAGCAGAAATTGAAGCTGATATTCAAGCGGTATACGCAACTCGTCCTGAATTAGCTATGGTTGATTCTGATAAAGGCATTACGAATTTACACGTACCAAGCGATGTTATTATTGATGCATCTATGCCTGCGGCATTACGTGCTTCGGGTATGATGTGGGCACCGGATGGAACGCAAAAAGAAACTAAGTTTATGATCCCTGATCGTAACTACGCGGGTGTATTTTCTGCCGTTGTTGATTTTTGTCGTGAAAACGGTGCATTTAACCCAACAACAATGGGCACAGTACCTAACGTTGGCTTGATGGCGCAAAAAGCTGAAGAATATGGTTCGCATGACAAAACATTCACTATGACAGGTGAAGGTACAATGCGCGTTGTTAATGACAATGGCGAAACGTTAATTGAACATGCTGTTGCCGAAGGTGATATTTGGAGAATGTGTCAAGCAAAAGACGCTCCAATTCAAGATTGGGTTAAATTAGCCGTAACACGTGCTAAAGCCAGCAATACACCAGCAATATTTTGGTTAGATGAAAATCGTGGCCATGACGCTCAGATGATCAAGAAAGTAAATACTTATCTTGCTGATCACGATACAACTGGTTTAGATATTAAAATTATGGCGCCGGTTGCCGCGTGTGAATTTACTTTAGCTCGTGTAGCTAAAGGCGAAGACACTATTTCAGTTACAGGTAACGTTTTACGTGATTACCTTACTGACTTGTTCCCAATTTTAGAACTAGGTACAAGTGCAAAAATGCTTTCAATTGTACCACTTATGAACGGTGGTGGATTATTTGAAACGGGTGCTGGTGGTTCTGCTCCTAAGCATGTGCAACAATTCGAAAAAGAGAACCACTTACGTTGGGATTCTTTAGGTGAGTTTCTTGCGTTAGCGGCTTCACTTGAGCACTTAAGTGTTAATACCGGTAATGCTAAAGCACAAGTTTTAGCTGACACGCTAGATAGCGCAACGGCTAAGTTTTTACAAGAGAACAAGTCACCGTCACGTCGTGTTGGTGAGTTAGATAACCGTGGTTCTCACTTCTATTTAGCAATGTACTGGGCACAAGCGCTTGCAGAGCAAACTAACGATGAAAGCTTAAAATCTAGCTTTGTTGCTATTGCTCAAGCATTAACTAAGCAAGAAGCTAAAATTGTTGAAGAATTAAACGCTGCACAAGGTCCTAGCATGGATATTAATGGTTACTACTTTGCTGATGCAGAGTTAGCCGCTAAAGCGATGCGTCCAAGTGAAACGTTAAACATTATTTTATCTAGCTTGTTATAAACTAGACTAAGCATTAAGAGCTAGGCTTATGCCTAGCTTTTTTTTGCCTAAAATTTGAGGTTTTAACTGGAAAAGCCTCTTCATTTGTAAATTAATTAAAAAATAGTGTCGGAAAAATTTGCAAATAATTAAAACACCCGTTTTAATTATTCATAGTAGTGATGTTCACTATCACCATTTCAGTATTAGTGTCTTTGCTCTTTTTCATTTAATTTAAATGTTAAAGAAATTAGCAAATGGCTATTTTCATTAGTAAATTTGGAGACTTCATATGGCGAATCATGTAAACATTCCTAGTGCAGGCGATAAAATCACCTCAGTTGATGGGATTTTAAATGTACCAAGCAACCCAATCATTCCTTTTATTGAAGGTGATGGTATTGGTGTCGATGTTACACCGCCAATGATGAAAGTTGTCGACGCGGCCGTTGCTAAAGCATACGGTGGCGATAAACAAATTCATTGGATGGAAGTTTATGCCGGTGAAAAAGCAACACAAATGTATGACTCTGAAACTTGGCTGCCTGATGAAACCTTAGCAATGTTTAAAGAATATAAGGTAGGCATTAAAGGGCCGTTAACTACGCCAGTAGGTGGTGGTATGCGTTCACTGAATGTTGCCTTGAGACAAATTTTAGATTTGTATGTTTGCCAACGGCCAGTGCAATGGTTTACAGGGGTACCAAGCCCAGTTAAAAAGCCTAGTGAAGTTGATATGGTTATTTTTCGTGAAAACTCAGAAGATATTTACGCGGGTATTGAGTATCAAGCGGGCACTGACCAAGCGAAAAAAATGATCAATTTTTTAACGCAAGAAATGGGCGTAACCAAAATCCGCTTTGAAGAGAATTGTGGCATTGGTATTAAACCTGTTTCAAAAGAGGGCACACAAAGATTAGTGCGACAAGCTATTCAATATGCTATTGATAATGATAGAGAATCGGTAACCTTAGTACACAAAGGTAATATCATGAAGTTTACCGAAGGAGCATTTAAAGATTGGGGTTATGAGCTTGCTCGAGAAGAGTTTGGCGCTGATTTATTAAATGGTGGTCCTTGGTGTAGCTTAAAAAATCCTAAAACGGGTAAAGAAATTATCATTAAAGATGTAATTGCTGACGCTATGCTGCAGCAAATATTATTACGCCCGGCAGAGTATAGTGTTATTGCGACACTAAACTTAAATGGTGATTATTTATCAGATGCTTTAGCTGCACAAGTGGGCGGCATTGGTATTGCACCAGGCGCGAATTTAAATGATGAAGTGGCAATTTTTGAAGCAACACATGGCACAGCTCCTAAATACGCTGGACTTAATAAAGTTAACCCTGGTTCAGTTATTTTGTCAGCAGAAATGATGTTACGCCATATGGGCTGGACGGAGGCGGCTAATTTATTATTAAAAGGTATGTCAGGTGCGATTAACGCTAAAACGGTGACCTATGACTTTGAACGTTTAATGGATGATGCGACGTTAGTCACATGTTCTGAGTTTGGTGATTGTATTATTGAGCATATGTAAATACTGATTTTATATGGATAGTGAAATGAAATCTTATTATTTATCGTTTCATGGCCACAAAAAAACACAGCAATAAAGCTGTGTTTTTTATTATCCATCAAAAATTTTTTAAATTAATTTTCTGATTCTAATTCTGATGGAGTAATGCTTGCCGCGTGGTGACCTTTTGGTCCTGCATTTAGTTCATAGTTTACGTCTTGACCAGCTTTTAAGGTACGGTATCCTTCCATTTGAATTGTAGAGTAATGAGCAAATATATCTTCACCACCTTCCTCTGGACGAATAAAACCGAACCCTTTTGCATTATTAAACCACTTCACTGTACCGTGAGCCATACTTCAACTTCCTTCTAAAATCATCGGTAATTAGGTATGCTTTCCCTAAAGCATGAGTTTTTCATAGAAGTGGACAAAAAACGCCCACTAAAGTAAATCGTAGATAATAAATTAGAATAGTCAAGTGCTAAATGCGATAAAATGATTGTTCGCCTTATTATTTTTAAAATCTTTAAGCAAAATTTGACTGACAGACTAATATAGAATTATGAGTAAATGGAAAGAGTTAATAGATGACCAAGCGGTTCTTGATGATGAGGTTATTGAAAAATATCAGAAACCACCCATGTATAATGTAGTACTGCTAAATGATGACTATACGCCAATGGATTTTGTTATCGATGTGCTATGTAAGTTTTTTAATATGAACTCAGAACAAGCAACTGACGTAATGTTAGCTGTGCATTATAAAGGAAAGGGACGATGTGGAACCTATACTGCTGAGGTAGCAGAAACTAAAGTTGATCAAGTGTTAAATTACGCGTTAAGTAACGAGCATCCGCTTAAATGTACAATGGAAAAAGCGTAATTACGCGAGATTTAAATTGGAGTAACCTATGCTAAATAAAGATTTAGAAGTATCGTTAAATATGGCTTTTCGTCAGGCTAAAGAGTCTCGCCATGAATTTATGACGGTTGAACATTTATTGTTGGCGCTTTTGGACAACCCTTCATCTATAGATGCTCTACACGCTTGTGGCGCAGATATGACTAAACTACGAAAAGAGTTGCTTGCCTTTATTGCTGATACAACACCAGTTATTCCTACGGGTGAAGAAGAAAGAGAAACACAGCCAACATTAGGGTTTCAGCGAGTATTGCAACGAGCAGTTTTTCATGTGCAATCATCAGGAAAAAGTGAAGTAAATGGCTCTAATGTTTTAGTCGCAATTTTTAGTGAACAAGAGTCACAAGCGGCTTATTTTTTGAAAAAGTCAGATATTAGTCGATTAGACATTGTTAACTTTATTTCTCATGGTATTGCGAAAATAGAGCAAGGTAATACCAATAATGAAGAACAGGTACAAACTGGTGAAGAAGAGCCTCGTACGATAGAAAACTTCGCTACTAACCTTAATGAAGAAGCGCTGAAAGGCAATATTGACCCGCTTATTGGGCGAGATAGTGAGCTTGAGCGTACTTTACAAGTATTGAGCCGTCGTCGTAAGAATAATCCGTTATATGTTGGTGAAGCTGGTGTTGGTAAAACAGCAATCGCTGAAGGTTTAGCAAATTTGGCTATCTCTGAAGATGCACCTGAATTTTTAAGTAACGCGACTATATATTCGCTTGATATGGGCGCATTACTTGCAGGTACTAAATATCGAGGCGACTTTGAAAAACGCTTTAAAGGTCTGTTAAAAGAGTTAGAAGAAGATGGTAATGCGATTTTATTTATTGATGAAATTCACACCATAATAGGTGCTGGAGCGGCATCTGGTGGCATGATGGATGCCTCGAATTTACTAAAACCACTATTATCTTCAGGTAAATTGCGCTGCTTAGGGTCGACAACTTATCAAGAATACCAAAGCATTTTTGAGAAAGATCGCGCGTTAGCAAGAAGATTTCAAAAAATTGATGTAGTAGAGCCAAGTGTTGATGACACGACCAAAATTTTGCATGGCTTAAAAGAAAAGTATGAAGCTCATCATGGTATTCGCTATTCTAATCAAGCATTACGAGCTGCCGCTCAGTTATCAGCGAAGTATATTAATGAACGCTTTTTACCAGATAAAGCTATTGATGTTATTGATGAAGCGGGCGCTCGTCAGCAGTTGGTTGCTCCGTCAAAAAGAAAGAAAATAATTAGTAATACCGATATTGAAAACATCGTTGCAAAAATTGCACGAATTCCAGAGAAGTCAGTTTCCTCTACTGAAGTTGATAGTTTAAAAACATTAGACAGAAACTTAAAATTGGTGGTGTTCGGTCAAGATCATGCCATTGATGAATTGTCTTCAGTGATTCGTTTATCACGCGCAGGATTAGGTAGTGAGCGTAAACCTGTTGGTTCATTTATCTTTGCCGGACCAACAGGCGTTGGTAAAACGGAGGTGACTCAACAACTTGCCAAAGTACTTGGTGTTGAATTGTTACGCTATGACATGTCTGAGTATATGGAAAAACATGCTGTTAGCCGTTTAATTGGCGCGCCTCCTGGTTATGTAGGCTATGAACAAGGTGGCTTATTAACAGATGCAGTAATTAAAAACCCACATGCTGTTGTGTTACTAGATGAAATAGAAAAAGCCCATGAAGATGTCTATAACATTTTGTTGCAAGTTATGGATCACGGTACGTTAACCGATAACAATGGTCGCAAAGCTGATTTTAGAAATATTGTTTTGGTGCTAACAACCAATGCGGGTGTTGCTCATACCACAAAACAATCTATTGGCTTTAAGCAGCAAGATAATACCTTAGATGCAATGGAAGAAATTAATAAGGTATTCTCACCAGAGTTTCGTAATCGCCTGGATAATATTGTTTGGTTTAATCATTTAAATGATGATGTTCTGCAACAAGTAGTAGATAAGTTTATTGTCGAGTTGCAAGTACAGCTTGATGAGAAGGGCGTATCATTAGAAATAACCAAAGATGCTAAGAAGTGGATGGCTACTCATGGCTACGATAAAGCAATGGGTGCAAGGCCAATGGCACGCTTAATTCAAGAGCAGTTGAAAAAACCACTTGCGAATGAATTATTATTTGGTGAACTCGCCAAAGGTGGTGCGGCTAAAGTCGTCGTGAAGAAAGATAAGTTAGCGATTAACTATGAATCTAAAAAAGAATTGGTTGAACACTAATTCAATTTAAATTTTAGAAATAAAAACCGAGCCTAGCTCGGTTTTTTGTTATTTACCCTAATGATTTAGCATCAAGACAGTATTTGCTAAATTTTAGGTATAAAAAAACGCTAATTAAAGCGTTTTTTAAAAAATGAGTTATTTTTATCTAGCACGGAAGATAATACGGCCTTTCGATAAGTCGTAAGGAGTTAACTCAACTGTGACTTTATCGCCAGTCAAAATACGGATGTAGTTCTTGCGCATTTTTCCAGAAATATGAGCGGTAACAACATGGCCATTTTCTAATTCAACACGGAACATAGTATTTGGCAAAGTATCTAAAACAGTACCTTGCATTTCAATATTTTCTTCTTTCGCCATTGGGCGCTAAACCTCTAAAGTAATGCGTAAATAAAAAGCTGCGCAGATAATGCCGAATTGCAGCCCTAATGTAAAGCTATAGTGTTATTTATTTACGGTTTTCCACTGATTTTCTATCAAAATTTGATGTGGCTTATATCGGTTTTTATAATTCATTTTTTCACAGTCATTTATCTGGTATCCCAAGTAAAGAAATTCTCTTTCTAGCTGCTTAGAGATTTCAATTTGTTTAAGGATAGAGAATACCCCTAGACCATATTTTCGATAATCAGGGTGATAAAATGTGTATACGGCCGATAAGGCATTGGGAATGTCATCGGTCACGGCCACGCTGATTAATTCATCGTCATGCCATATTTCAATATAAATTTGTTCGGTAATGTCATTTTGAGTGAAGCTTTGAAATTGCCCAGGTGATGCAGGAAACATGCTGCCATCGGAATGAATTTCGTTAATATACTTTTCATATAAAGGGTAGTAGCTGCTTTTAATGGTATAACTTACTTTTACTGAAAAGTGTTGCCCACGCTTTAATAAACGTTTTTGACTTTTTGAAGCCGTGAAATTATCGATTAGCACTCTAATAGATTGACAGGCATGACATGATAAACAGTGTGGTCGGTAGATATCATTACCACTGCGTCTAAAACCTTGATGCATTAGCCAGCCATAGTGTTCACTGTCATGTAATATCGGATCTACCGCGATTAAAAGACGTTCTTGCTGATCAGCTAGGTAGTTGCATTGAAATGATTGTGTGATACCAAGTTTGTAATTGGAATTCATTGCTTACCTTAATATACTTATTGTCAAATGACTGAAATTTAACGAATTGGTTAAGTCGATTTATACCTTTTTATTATAAACATTTTATGGATTAATTTTGTCATTTGGATAATTTAAAAATGTTACAAATGTCATTCTTTGTTGGATATCAATAAATGTACTATTGTTTGATTAACCTGAACAATTTTGAGATATAATTAAATTTGCTTAAATTAGGAATGATATCCTTTGAAAAATTCTGCTGAATGGAAAGGGTATTCCGAAGAAATTCAACATACTGTCAATAAATCTAGCATTCAATGGATGCTGATTTTAGTGATCTTTTTTCATGCTATTGTCACGTTATACATAAATATAGATAGCCAACCACTGAATGGCTTATCTACACTAGCATATGGTGTCATAGGGTTAAGTATTATTATTTCTGCGACATATCTTCGAACTGACAAATATCAATTTATTAGCTTTAACCTATCCTCAGCAATGCTAACAGTTGCTTGGCTAAGTTTAGCTTTTATTATCTACAGCCAATGGGGACAAGCTGAACCTGCTGCGGATTTACTTACTATTGCTTTTATTTGTTCTATTCTTGCCAACTTTTCTAATATTGCTTTGCTATTACTATCTTCTACTGCTTTTGCAACAGCATTTGTTTCTTTACAGCTACAATTACAATTAACAACTTTAGATTTATTTATTTCTTTTAGTAAATTTCCGGTTTTATTGTTTTTGTTTATGCAAACTATTCGAAAAATGTTAACTAAAGGCCAGTACCACGTCGTTAAAAATGAAATGTTAAAACGACAACTACAGCGAATTAGTATTATGGATGACCTGACTCAAATTCAAAACAGGAAAGGTTTTAGGTTAGCATTGTCGTCGTCTTTAGCGAGCGCACAACGTTTCAAGTTAGGTTTTACATTATTGATCCTCGATGTTGATTATTTCAAACAATATAACGATAGCCTTGGACATCCAGCAGGTGATCAATGCTTGATTAAAATAGCTGAAATATTTACCAAATGCTTTAAACGAGAAACTGATATTGTCACACGATTAGGTGGGGAAGAGTTTGCAATACTAGTACCAGACGTTGACTGGTATACGGCAGATAAAATTTGCCAACGTATTCATCAAGCAATTGCTAATGCAGCTATTATTCATCCAGACTCTTCAATAGATAATAAAATAACCATTAGTATTGGTGCTGCAACATATAAAGCAGGTGATGATGAAACTTCAATTTATGCACGTGCAGATAAAGCGGTGTATCAGGCAAAGTCTCAAGGTAGAAATTGTAGTGTTATTTTAGCGAATGAAAGTCATCAAAACATGGCAGAATCAAAGGTTGATTAGCTTTAATTAGATTAACGTTAGCTGTCGAGGTAGCCAAAAATTATCAGGCATATTTATATTTTTAGCGCGACGTTGCTGTACTATAAATTGTGCTCTTGAAACTTCAATACAACCCATTGATTCAAGGAACGGGTTTAGCATTTGGCAATCAATAAGATTGACACCTGCTGATTGCAATAGGTTTGCCAAATATACTAACGCGACTTTAGAGGCATTACTTTGGGTATAAAACATCGACTCGCCTGAGAAATAACCATTTACTGCAACACCATATAAACCGCCAACTAATTCATCTTCAAGCCAAATCTCGATAGAATGCGCTTTACCTTCATTATGAAGAGCGTTATATGCGGTCAGCATTGGTTGCACAATCCAAGTTTCTTCAGTGCGAAACGGTGCATCTGCACAGTATTCAATGACCTGTTTAAAGCTTTTGTTTACCGTGACAGTAAACTCTTGCTTTTTTAAGATCTTTTTTAAAGTTTTATTAATTTTCAGTTGGCTTATATCAATAATGGCTCGAGGGTCTGGGCTCCACCACATAACAGGGTCGCCATCACTAAACCAAGGAAATATGCCTTGTTGATAAGCTTGAAATATTCTTGATGGGGTTAAATCATCACCGAAGGCAAGTAAGCCATTAGGATCAGTTAATGCTGTTGATAAATCGGGGAAGGTAGAGCTATCCAATGATAACCACGGGATAGCTTCATTCATCTACTACTTGCTGCCTTGTGCATCAAGGTAGCGTTCTGCATCTAATGCAGCCATACAACCTGCGCCTGCAGAGGTAATTGCTTGACGATAAATATGGTCGGCAACATCGCCGGCAGCATAAATACCCTCAACGCTAGTTTGTGTTGCGTTGCCATTAGTGCCGCTTTGGATAGTAAGGTAACCATCTTTCATGTCTAATTGGTCTTTGAAAATATCAGTATTTGGTTTATGACCAATGGCAATGAAAACGCCCATTACATCAAATTCTTCAGTCGCATCTGACTTCATATCTTTAAGACGAAGACCAGTAACACCCATATTGTCGCCTAACACTTCATCTAAAGTGCGATCTAGGTGCAATATGATGTTGCCGTTAGCAACTTTGTCCATTAAGCGCTTAGTTAAAATCTTTTCTGAACGGAAAGTATCACGACGGTGAACCAAGTGAACTTCTGAAGCAATGTTTGAAAGGTAAAGTGCCTCTTCAACAGCAGTATTACCACCACCAACTACAGCCACTTTTTGGTTACGATAGAAAAATCCGTCACACGTAGCACAAGCAGAAACACCTTTACCCATAAAGGCTTCTTCTGAAGGTAGGCCTAAGTATTGTGCTGATGCACCGGTACAAATAATTAATGCGTCACATGTAAAGTTGCCAGAGTCGCCTTTTAGCTTGTAAGGTTTTTCACTAAAATCAACTTCGTTAATGTGATCGAAAATAATTTCTGTATCAAATTTTTCAGCATGCTTTTGCATACGTTCCATTAGCGCTGGACCTGTTAAGTCGTCCGCATCACCTGGCCAGTTTTCTACTTCAGTCGTGGTGGTCAATTGGCCACCTTGTTGTAAACCAGTGATCATTACAGGTTTTAAATTTGCACGTGCTGCATAAACAGCAGCGGTATAACCAGCAGGGCCTGAACCCAAGATGAGTAACGGGCAATGTCTTGCTTCGCTCATGAACTACTCCAAAAAAGAAAATATATTGATGTTTTAATGGTTGGGATTCTAAGTGATTATCTCAAGAGAGCAACAAAGAAATAATTATAAATAATTACTTAATTAACGAAACTGCAAGCTTAAAGTTACGAATTAGCGGTAAATTTATTTTAGTATGACCATATTTTAGTCAACGGGTGACATTAAACAATCGTAATACTTCGTTAGGGAGCTCGTGAGATGCAGACATTAGAAATAAAAAAACCGTTACCCAAATGGATAACGGTTTTAAAAGTTTAACTTTTTAAGCGATTACAGAGTTGCAATTGCATCTTCTGCAGGCACGTATTCGTAACCTAATACATCAGCAACAGGTTTATAAGTGATTTTGCCACCTAAAACGTTCAAACCTGCCATAAGGTGAGCATCGTCAAGCATTGCTTGCTTAGCACCTTTATTTGCCAACGTTACCGTAAACGGCATTGTTGCATTTGTTAACGCCATTGTTGATGTTCTTGCTACACCACCTGGCATGTTGGCTACACAGTAATGTACTACATCATCAACAACATAAGTTGGTTCTTGATGCGTAGTTGCTTTTGATGTTTCAAAACAACCACCTTGGTCGATTGCAACATCAACGATAACCGCACCTTTCTTCATCATTTTAATATGCTGCGCTGTGACTAATTTTGGTGCAGCTGCACCTGGAATTAATACCGCACCAATAACTAAATCGGCTTCAACAATAAGCTGGTCCATTGCGTCAGCAGTAGAGTAAACCGTTTTCAAGCGACCATCGAATTCTGTATCAAGTTGACGAAGACGAGGTAATGAGCGATCTAAGATAGTAACATCAGCACCCATGCCAACAGCCATACGCGCCGCTTGAGTACCAACAACACCACCACCAACGATTAATACTTTCGCTGGAGCAACACCCGGAACACCACCTAATAATGCACCTAAACCACCTTGTGCTTTTTCTAGAGCATGTGCACCCGCTTGAATAGACATACGGCCAGCAACTTCAGACATAGGCGCTAAAAGAGGTAAGCCGCCACCGTTTTGAGTAACGGTTTCATAAGCAATACAAGTTGCGCCTGATGCTACTAATAACTCAGTTTGTTGTGGATCTGGTGCTAAATGAAGGTAAGTGAATAATACTTGGCCAGGGCGAAGCATTTTACATTCAATTGGTTGTGGCTCTTTAACTTTAATAATCATCTCAGCAGTGGCGAAAATCTCTGCTGCAGAGTCGATAATTTTTGCACCAGCTGTAACGTACTGTTCGTTATCAAAACCGATTGACGCACCGCCATTATTTTCAACGATAACACTGTGGCCATTAACAACAAGTTCTTTAACGCCTGCTGGAGTTAAGCCAATGCGGTATTCGTGGTTTTTTATTTCTTTTGGTACACCAATAATCATAATTTATCTCTCCTCAAAAATATGAAACTAGTATAGTGAGTTTTTTGCGGATTAACCTGTCGTTATTCTTTCAGTGTTAGGATATAATCCTGTCAAAGCTTAATTTAATAGTGATTTATATAAATGGCATCGTCTGCGTCTAAAAAAATTGATCGAATTGATAAAAACATTTTAGTTGAATTACAGAAAAATGGTCGGTTATCAAATATAGAACTTTCTAAACGTGTTGGCTTAAGCGCAACACCTTGTTTAGAAAGAGTAAAAAGACTTGAGGGTGACGGCTATATATTAGGTTATCAAGCGATATTAAACCCACATAAACTCGAAGCTGCGCTATTAGTTATAGTAGAAATTACCTTAACGAAAACCAGCCCAGATGTATTTGACGATTTCTCTAAAGCAGTACACGACCTAGATGTTATTCAAGAGTGCCACTTAGTTTCCGGTGATTTTGACTTCTTATTAAAAACTCGTGTTGCTGATATGGCCGCTTACAGAGAGCTATTAGGCGACACACTTCTTAGACTACCAGCAGTGAGTGAAAGTAGAACCTATGTAGTTATGGAAGAAGTTAAATCGGCGAACCACTTACCAATTAAACGTTAATAACGTTTAATTCATTGCTAATGTTTGGTATTTTAGCTCCACTATAATGATATTTTTCACGAGAGTGCGCATTTGTCTTCACCATCTCCCAAGTTAAACGGCGTTCAGCGCCTTCTCGAAGCAGGGCTGTTAGTGTCCTGTGTTTTTGCTATGTTCATTATGTTGGCACTATTTAGTTTCGATCCAGCAGATCCAGGCTGGTCACAAACTGGTTATCAAACACCGGTAAGAAACCTAGGTGGTGCAATAGGCGCATATTTTTCTGACTTACTATTAAACCTATTTGGTTTAGTTGCTTATAGCTTGCCTTTTATTATTGCGGTTACCGGTTGGTTGCTGTTTCAAAAGTATCATCGCTTGGTTCAATTAGACTACCTAACATTAGGTTTGAAATTTATTGGTTTTATTTTGTTTTATATTGGTATTACGTCAATAGCCAGTATGAATTTTGATGATGTATATTACTTTTCTGCCGGTGGTATTTTAGGTGATGTACTTAGTAATTCTTTATTACCTTATTTATCGTTTGTTGGCAGTACATTATTGTTCGTGACCTTTTGTGGATCAGGTTTTGTGTTACTTACCGGTATTTCATTGCTTAAAATTATTGATAGGGTAGGTGAGTACACAATTGCTGGGCTAGAGTATTTGGTGGCATTGCCAGCACTTATTAAGCATCATTTAGGCACCAGCATCGAGAAAAAAGCTGACAATAAAGTGATTGAACAAACTGACGTTGAATTGCCTAATAAACTTGCGGCAATCGAAAACACTGAGAGTAAGTCGTCTGATAAAACAGCAACAGATCACTTCATCCCGTTTGAGGAAGAGCCAGAGGAAGTTAAAGAAGCGTTAGCCGCACTTAGTAAAGAAGAGCATGAAAGCTTATTTGCAAAAAGTGAAGACGATAGTGCCTATAACAGCCGTGATCAAGAGCACTTTGTAGATATTGATGAGCTAATGGGTGAGCCTTTGGCAATGAACGTGCAAGAGCATGTTAGTGATGACGAAATAGCTGCAGCATTTGAGCCTGTTGAAAAGATAGTAGTAGATGAGCCAACCACCTTACACGACAAAATTTACCAGCAACTTGAAAAAGATAAACCCGTAGAGCCTAATTATGAAGATATGCCGTCATTAGATTTATTAGACCGTGCAGATCGCGTTAAAAACCCTATTGACCAAGAGCAGCTTGATAAAGTTTCTCGCTTAGTTGAAGCAAAGCTGATTGAGTTTGGTATCAAAGCAGAGGTAGTTGATGTTTTCCCAGGCCCAGTTATTACGCGTTTTGAATTAAACTTAGCACCGGGTGTTAAAGTCAGCAAAATAACCAATTTGTCGAAAGATTTGGCTCGCTCATTATCAGCAAAAAGTGTTCGTGTTGTCGAAGTTATTGAAGGTAAATCAGTTATTGGCATTGAATTGCCAAATAAACATCGTGAAACTGTTTTCTTCTCCGATGTGGTATCGCATGATAAATTTGCGCAATCAAAGTCTAATTTAGCCATGGCAATCGGTAGTGATATATCGGGTGAGCCGGTTATCGCCGACCTGGCTAAAATGCCGCATTTATTAGTGGCCGGTACAACAGGCTCTGGTAAGTCTGTTGCGGTAAATACCATGATAGTCAGTATTTTGTATAAGTCTTCACCTGAAGATGTACGAATGATCATGATTGACCCTAAGCAGGTTGAACTTTCGGTATACGATGGCATTCCACACTTGCTTTCAGAAGTAGTGACTGACATGAAAGAAGCGGCTAACGCACTGCGTTGGTGTGTAGGTGAAATGGAACGTCGTTATCAGCTAATGTCGAAGTTGGGTGTACGTAACTTAAAAGGTTATAACGACAAAGTATTACAAGCGATTGCTGATGGTGAGCCAATGATTGATCCATTATGGCAGCCAAGTGATGCATTCACCCAAACACCACCAACCTTAGAAAAACTGCCATCTATCGTTATTATTGTAGATGAATTTGCCGACATGATGATGATAGTGGGTAAAAAAGTAGAAGAGCTTATCGCGCGAATTGCGCAAAAAGCCCGTGCTGCAGGCATTCATTTAATATTGGCAACACAACGACCTTCAGCAGATGTTATCACCGGTTTAATTAAAGCTAACATTCCAACGCGTATGGCGCTTAGGGTACAATCACGCATTGAATCAAGAATTATTCTTGATCAACAAGGTGCGGAGCAATTACTTGGTATGGGCGATATGTTCTATCTAGCACCGGGGGAGGCAGTTCCAATTCGTGTCCATGGTGCATTTGTTGATGATCATGAAGTACATGCGGTAGTAAGTGATTGGAAGTCTCGTGCTGAGCCAAATTATATCGAAGAAATACTCTCAGGTGATACTGAGCAAGAAATTCTCTTACCAGGTGAACAAGCTGAAGGCGATGGTGAAGAAGAGTTAGATACTTTGTATGACGAAGCTTTAGGCTTCGTTACTGAATCTCGCCGGGTATCAATTTCTAGTATCCAGCGTAAATTTAGAATTGGTTACAATCGCTCAGCGCGTATTGTTGAACAAATGGAAATGCACGGTGTCGTAAGTAGACCGGGCAATAATGGTGCTCGTGAAGTATTAGCGCCGCCACCAGTAAAGGAACATTAGTATGCCAACCAAAATGAATTTGATAAAAAGTAGCGTTGTAGTCGCAACGTTATTTAATGCCGTATTATCAAGCTCAAGCTTTGCTGACAATAATATTGAAACTATTAGCGCAGTAAAAAGTACCCTTGAAGAAAGTGCAATAAACATAAGCCAAAAAGTTGCTGAACAATCAGTTGAAAATAACAGTAAAGCTGACTTAATGGCGAAGTTAGAAAAAATTGATTTTTTCAGTGCAAAGTTTAGTCAAAAAATATTTGATGAAAGTGGTACTGAATTGCAAGAAGGAAGTGGGCAATTATCCGTTAGCAAACCTAACCTCGTTAATTGGGAAACCAAGTTGCCTGATGAGTCACTTATAGTCTCTGATGGTAGTAATTTGTGGTTTTACGACCCTTTTGTTGAACAGGTTAGTGTTTATACATTAGAAAGTGCTATCGCTAATACACCGATATTATTGATCACAAACAACGATACTAAACTTTGGCAAGATTATAATGTCAGTCAGTTAGACGACAACCGTTACTTAATTGAAGCGATTAAAGAAAACTCACGTGTTAAGTCATTAGAATTAGCGTTTGAAAGAAGTGATAGCACTGAAAAGAACAATATTAGTGAAAAATTAATAGCTTTCAACATTCTTGATGCCACAGGGCAATTAAGTATTATTTCATTGTCCGAGCACGATAATGAAACGAATACAGATTTATTTAGCTTTACCGTACCCGAAGGTGTTTATTTAGATGACCAACGTTAATGGCTCGCTTGATTTAGCATTTGCCGAAAACGATACCTTTAAACCTTTAGCAGCAAAATTGCGGCCAAAGTCCCTTGCTGAATATGAAGGCCAAGAGCATATTCTGGCTAAAGGTATGCCTTTACCTTTAGCCATTGAGCAGGGAAAAGTACATTCCATCATTTTCTGGGGCCCACCAGGCACCGGTAAAACAACTATTGCTGAAATTATTGCAAATCATGCCAATGCCGATATCGAGCGCGTGTCAGCAGTAACTTCAGGCATTAAAGAAATTCGTCAAGCAATAGAAAATGCCAAAAGTAGAGCTATTCATCAACAACGCAGAACCGTGTTATTTGTCGATGAAGTGCATCGCTTTAATAAAAGTCAGCAAGACGCTTTCTTACCACATATTGAAGACGGCACTATTATTTTTATCGGTGCTACTACTGAAAACCCTGCATTTGAACTTAACCAAGCTATTTTGTCGCGAGCGCGGGTTTACACTTTAAAAAAACTCAGTGAAGACAACCTTAGTAATGTGCTCGCAAGGGCACTAAACTACCAAAAAGAAAGTAGCCAAATTGAAGTTGAAATATCTGCGGAAACTAAAAAACAATTAATCGCACTAGCTAACGGTGATGCAAGGCGTTTGTTAAACCTTTTAGAAAATTGTTTAGAAATTTCACCAATTAGCGATAGCAAACAAACCTTAAGTAAAGAGCAGTTAGTTCAAGTCGCAGGCAATAAAATTGCCCTTTATGATAAAGGCGGTGATGCTTTTTATGATTTAATCAGTGCTTTTCATAAATCAGTGCGCGGCTCAAATCCTGATGCCGCCTTGTATTGGTACGCACGTATTTTAACCGGCGGCGGTGATGCGTTATATGTTGCCCGCCGTTTATTGGCGATTGCCAGTGAAGACATTGGCAATGCTGACCCACGCGCCATGCAGTTAGCGATTAATGCCTGGGATACTTTCCAGAGAGTAGGTCCAAGTGAAGGTGAGCGTGCCATTGCCCAAGCTACAGTTTATATGGCATTAGCACCGAAAAGTAATGCGGTTTATAGTGCTTTTAGTCAAGCGAAAGCATTAGCGAAGGCAACAAGTGATTTAGATGTACCGATACATTTGAAAAACTCAACCAGTGCTATTACTAAAGAATTAGGCCATGGCAGTGAATATCGCTACGCCCATGACGAGCCAGGTGGGTTTGCTGCAGGCGAGAATTACTTTCCTGAAGATATTGCTAATACCGTATTGTATCAACCAACGGATCGTGGTTTAGAAAAACAACTGCGTGACAAGTTGAATTATTTGAATCAATTAGATCAACAGAGTAACCAACGCCGATATGACTAATACCATTAGTAATTTTTCACTTTATCTATTTGTTGCCCTAGGCGGAGCATTTGGTGCTAGTTTTCGCTTTTATATTTCACAATTAATTTTAAATTGGCTCGGAAAAGGATTCCCTTTTGCGACGTTGGCGGTTAATATTTCCGGCTCCCTTATCATGGGGGTACTTTATGGGCTAATTGAGCAAGGTGTAATGGAGGTAAGTGTTTACAGAACGCTTATCGGAATTGGTTTTTTAGGAGCCTTTACTACCTTTTCAACATTCTCATTAGACACCTTGTTGTTGATTCAGCAAGGTGATGTAATAAAAGCGTCAGTAAATATTTTACTTAATGTTAGCTTGTGTATTTTCGCAGCAGCATTAGGCATGTTTATTGTATCTATTTTTAACAAGTAAATAATAAAGAAAACACGTGACATATCATGCTTGATCCAAAACTACTTAGAACAGACATAGAAAACACAGCAACTGAACTTGCCAAGAGAGGGTACACGTTAGACACCGCTCAATTAGTTGAGTTAGAAGAGCAACGTAAAGCGATCCAAATGAAAACGCAAGACTTGCAAAGTCAGCGTAACACTCGCTCTAAGTCGATCGGACAAGCAAAAGCTCGCGGTGAAGACATTCAGCCATTGCTTGCAGAAGTGAGCAAATTAGGCGACGAGTTAGAAGCAGCTAAAGAAGCGCAAAATGAAGTTTTAGCGAAAATTGAAAATATTGCCGCTGCTATTCCAAACATGATCCATGAATCAGTACCTGCTGGTGCAAGTGAAGACGACAATGTAGAAATTAAACGTTGGGGTACGCCACGTGAGTTTGATTTTGAAATTAAAGACCACGTTGATCTTGGTTTAGGTTTAGATAAAGGCATCGACTTTGAAAGTGGTGCTAAGCTAGCTGGAACACGATTTGCGGTAATGCGCGGACAAATCGCTAAACTTCACAGAGCTTTAGCGCAATTTATGCTTGACGTACACAGTGAAGAACATGGCTATCAAGAAATGTACGTACCGTATTTAGTCAACCAAGACTCATTATACGGTACAGGTCAGTTACCAAAATTTGGTGAAGACTTATTCCATACTGATTTAAATAGCAAAAAATTCTCGTTAATTCCAACAGCAGAAGTACCACTAACTAACCTAGTGCGTGACGAAATTGTTGAAGAGCAAGAACTACCGATTAAAATGTGTGCACACACACCATGTTTTCGTAGTGAAGCTGGCTCATACGGTCGTGATATTCGCGGTCTTATTCGTCAACACCAGTTTGATAAAGTTGAAATGGTACAAATTGTTAAACCAGAATACTCTTTTCAAGCATTAGAAGACCTAACTGGCCATGCAGAAAAAATTCTTGAGAAATTAGAATTGCCATACCGCACTGTTATTTTATGTACCGGTGATATCGGTTTCAGTGCCACTAAAACTTTTGATATTGAAGTATGGTTACCTGCTCAAAATACTTACCGCGAGATTTCATCTTGTTCAAACATGGGTGACTTCCAAGCGCGTAGAATGCAAGCAAGATTCCGTAATAGTGAAACCAACAAGCCAGAACTTGTTCATACCTTAAATGGCTCAGGTTTAGCAGTAGGTCGCACACTTGTTGCAGTATTAGAAAACTACCAACAAGCCGATGGCAGCATTAATGTACCAACGGCGCTACAACCATACATGAAAGGTTGCACTAACATCAGCTAAGACGTTTCGTATTAGTTCGATATAAAAATCCAATACTTAGATATTGGATTTTTTTTGCTTTTTTAAATGAGATTTTAAGTCTGCGAAAGTTGTATTGCTTATCGTTCGACGCTACTTTAATTAGCTATAATGTTTCTTTTTTCTGGGACGTAAACTGGAAGTTTCAGTAAAGCTCTTGGTAGGTTTAGATACCGACATAAGTATTCTTACTTAGAGTGAGCAAGGAGGGCTTGAGAAATAAGTTAGATCAACACACCAAAGGCAATAAAAAAGCACCAATGAATGGTGCTTTGTATAGTAAAGGTCAGATCTAAATTATTGTTTCTTAAACTTACGTGAAGCTAAACCCATAACACCTAACGCGAAGATGGCGAGAGTAGAAGGCTCTGGAACAGTCGCTTGAAACAAAACACCGGTATTACTAAATTGAGAAATGTTAGTTCCGCGATAAAACTGTTCACCGCTAGTTCCATCATAGTTTTCAATGCCGATGGTATGAATATCTTCATTAGCTAGGCTGCCAAATTGAATTTCTAGGTTATTACTACCTTCATGAATAATCATCTCAAAGTTCACTAAATTACCAGTTGGATAATGCGCTATATCATAAAAACCAACAATAAACTCTCTTGAGCCTGCAGAGCCTATTGTTTGATAAAACATATTTCCAGTAGTATCGTTGTTGGAATCTAAATCTTCCCAAAGTCCAGCAAAGATACCATTTGGCGCTGCTGGAGCTATTGTACCGCCAGTACAACAACCTGCATCATATACTGGACCAAAATCAATAAATCCATTGGATGAGATCCTAGCGCTATCATGGACAATATCGTAAAAATTAAAGTTAAAACCAAATGCAATATCGCCTGTTAGAGCGTCATCGGAAAGTGAAAATTGAGTTCCACTGCCACTAATGTCTCGGAAGTCACTTCCAATTTGGCTTGAAGAGTAAATAAGTCCGGCACTAGCAATACTACTTACAGACAACATCAAACCAGCTAAAGCGGCTTTTAACATTTTTTTATTCATTGTATTTTCCTTTGTAATACATTCCCTTAAAACAAAAAGGCATTTTAATTATTGTAAGAACGTGTGTAAGCAAAGGTTAAGCCAGTCTGAATTTTCTGTTATTTTTCAGTGGTTTGATAGTTAACCTCTAATTGTAAAACCCAAAAATGTAAAGTAATAGGACAGTTGTGCAGGTGTAATTGTATGTTTTACATAAGATTTTATTTTTATATTGTTAATAACAAAGTAGCAACAAATATCTGAGTTTATATAGTTTTTTTATTGCTAGTATTGGCTTTGAAAGAGCAACCATTTGATGGTTGTTACAGTTGCAACCAATTTTTCAGTACCTCAAATATTAATAACTGTTACTTAATTTAATCTTGGAGGCCTTATCGTTGAAAGGGAGTTTTTATGACATTACTTATAATAGTATTAATACTGTGGGTGTTACCGTTAGTGCTAATTTTGAAATCAAATCGTACCCAAGGAGCTGAAAAAATAACATGGTTAATTGCTATTGTGACAATATCTTGGCTTGCATGGGTGCTCTATTTATTGTTAGCACCGATTAAGCGTAAGGTGTGTTAAGAAAATCCGAATTAATTTTAATGAGCAAAAAATATATTTATTACTTTAGCGAACGAAAAAATAACTTATCAGGTCTTAATACTTATAGCGTGATTTATTAGGAAGAGTTTGATTTTGCTACGCAGTATTTTAATACAACTAATTGTTTTTTTATTTATTTTTAATGCCGTTGCCATGCTACGAGAAAGTAGCATGTTATCGTCAAGTGATGATGTTGTTCCAGCGACACATCAACTAAAAACAATTATGGACCAAGACGTAAGCTTGCAGGCTAATGGTAAAAAAACTATTGTCTACTTTTTTGCGCCTTGGTGCCAAGTATGTAATTTAAGTATCGATAATCTGCAAAATGTCTATCAAAAAACGCCTAACTTGGATGTTATCGCGGTAGCGTTAGATTTTGTTGACGTTGAGCAAGTGAAAAAATTTACCATGAATCACCAATTAACCTTTCCAATCGCACTAGGAAATGAAGCTGTTAAAAGTGACTATAAAGTCATGGGTTATCCAAGTTATTATGTATTGGATGAAGAAAATACGATAATCGCTCGTTCTCTCGGCTATTCTTCGGAAATAGGCTTGTATTTAAGGAGCTTTTAGACTTCTGATCTAATGCGTGTTTGTGTACACTATGGCTATCGAAACAATAGTGAGCAGATAGTCTTATGCAAATTTCAGCAAATTTTGACTCAGGTAATATTGATGTCATTTCAGCACAAAACCCAGCAGATATTCAATTAGCGATTAAAAAAGATCATAATTCAGAGTTTTATCAATGGTTTCATTTTAAACTACATAATACAGAACATACCGAGCATGTTATGCATTTAAACAATGCCGGTAAGTCAGCTTATGTAGAAGGTTGGGAAAATTACCAAGCTGTAGCTTCATACGACCGTCAACATTGGTTCCGCGTACCAACAGAATTTGATGGCACAAACCTTACCATTACCTTCACACCAGAGCATGACTCAACTTATTTCGCATACTTTGCACCTTATAGCTATGAACGTCATCAAGACTTGATTCACAGCGCACAGTTAGATATTGATTGTCAGTTACAAGTTTTGGGACAAACCCTTGATGGTCGTGATATGTCAGTATTAAAAGTAGGTGAAGAAGGCGAAGGTAAAAAAGTTATTTGGATAACTGCTCGTCAGCACCCTGGTGAATCTATGGCTGAATGGTTTATGGAAGGCTTTATTGACCGTTTATTAGATGAAGACGATGGCGTAGCTCGTTCTTTACTTAATAGTGCGGTATTTTACTTAGTGCCAAATATGAATCCAGACGGCTCAGCTCGTGGTCATTTACGTACCAATGCAAACGGTGTTAATTTGAATCGTGAATGGCAAACGCCGTCTATGGAAAATAGCCCTGAAGTTTACCTCGTTCGTGAAAAAATGCTTGAAACAGGCGTTGATATGCTACTTGATATTCACGGCGATGAAGCATTACCGTTTAACTTTGTTGCGGGTTGTGAAGGTGTTCCTTCATATGACGCACGTCATAAAGCACTTGAAGAAAAATTCAAAAATGTATTGCTTGCTATTACACCAGAATTTCAAGATGACAAAGGTTACGACAAAGATGAACCAGGTCAAGCGAATTTAACCGTTTGTGCTAACTGGGTTGGTGAACAATTTAAGTGTTTGTCTTACACGGTAGAAATGCCATTTAAAGATAATGATTTATTACCAGATTATAGTGTTGGCTGGTCTGATGAACGTAGTAGTTTATTCGGTCGTGATTTTTTAACAGCAATTTATCATGTTGTTGGTGACTTACGATAACGACTAGGAATACGTAGCAAGATATTATGCCTATAGACCTACTAAGTGTAATTGCAGTATGACAACTTAGTTAATGTATAGGCGTTTACAAAAGCAAATTTAACTTTAAAAAAATAATAATTATTAGGAGTCTAGAGTGCAAGAAATTGTAAATAATATTAATGGCTATATTTGGAGCCCATATTTAATTTATCTCTGCTTGGGAACTGGTGTATTTTTCTCGATTTTAACGCGTTTTGTGCAAGTTCGTCATTTTCGTGAAATGTTCCGATTATTACTTTCTGGTAAAAGCTCAGAAAAAGGTATTTCATCATTCCAAGCCTTGGCAGTTTCTCTTTCAGGTCGTGTAGGTACCGGTAATATTGCTGGTGTTGCTGCAGCGATCGGTTTTGGTGGCCCAGGTGCGGTGTTCTGGATGTGGATTGTGGCATTTTTAGGTGCAGCTACTGCATATATAGAATCAACCAACGCACAAATTTATAAAGAAGAAGAAGATGGCCAATATCGTGGTGGTCCAGCATATTATATAGAAAAAGCATTGGGACAAAAATGGTATGCTTGGACATTTGCATTAGCGACTATTCTTGCGTGTGGTGTTTTACTACCGGTAGTACAATCAAATGGTATTGGTGATGCCATGGTAAATGTATTTGGTGGCGGTGGTTCAGTAAGCTCTTTTATGGGTGACTTACCGTTAACTAAAGTATATACCGCGACATTTATCGTTTTATTACTTGGTTTTATTATTTTTGGTGGTGTTAAGCGTATTGCTAATTTTACCCAAGTTGTTGTACCTTTTATGGCATTAGCTTATATCATTATTGCTTGTACGATTATCGCGCTACATATTGATATGTTACCAGATGTTTTTATGTTGATTATTTCTGATGCGTTCACACCGATGGCTGGTTTTGGAGCTGCGATAGGTTGGGGTGTTAAACGGGGTGTATATTCAAACGAAGCAGGCCAAGGTACTGGGCCTCATGCTGCAGCTGCGGCTGAAGTTGATCATCCTGCGCAACAAGGTTTAGTGCAAGCATTTTCTGTTTACATTGATACTTTGTTTGTTTGTTCTGCAACAGCATTTATGATTTTAATCACCAACTCGTACAACGTAATGCCTGAAGGCACAACTTCCATGATTGTTAGTAATTTAGCTAGCGACGTAGTCATAAATGGCCCTGCCTTTACGCAAATTGCGGTCGACAGTGTATTAACGGGTGTTGGTAAACCATTCATTGCTATTGCATTATTTTTCTTTGCCTTTACAACAGTATTAGCTTATTACTTTATTGCTGAAAATAATGTTTCATACATTAATAAAACCATTAAGATGCCTGCGCTGAGATTTTTACTTAAAGTGATTATTATGTCAGCGGTATTTTATGGCACTGTCGCAGAGCCAAGTGCTGCTTGGGGCATGGGCGATATTGGCGTTGGTTTGATGGCATGGTTAAATATTTTCGCTATTATCGCAATATTCTTTATGGCAAAACCTGCTATTAAAGCATTAAGAGATTATGAGCGTCAGCAGAAAGATGGTGTTGAACACTATACTTTTGACCCGAAAAAGCTGGAAATAGAAAACGCTGATTTCTGGGAAGATAGAATAGCGCAACAAAATAAAAAATAATTACTATTTACTTTAAAAAAACGCCCGCAAGGGCGTTTTTTTTAGGTAAAATAAAATATCGAATAAAAGGTGAATATATGGCTGTAATTAATTGTCCTGGTTGTCAGAAAAAAATTTCAGATAAAGCAAAAAATTGTTCTCATTGTCAATTAGATTTAACCGAGCTTGATGCCGATAAATTGGCATTACTAAAAAAAGTAAGTGCTGTTGAAAAATCGCAGCAACTAATGAATCATTCTTTTATCGCCATGTTGTTATTTTGTGGTGGTTTCCTGTATTTGTATTGGCAAAACGCTCAACCCGGTACTTGGGAATACGTTGGTTCAATAACCAGTTCAGTTCTAGGCTTTATTTTGTATATCGTCACGCGTGTTAGGCTTCTTTTGGTTAAGCGAAGTCGTAAGTAGTCAAATTTATTTATAAGAGATTTTCATGGATATCATTCAGTTAGTCGACAATATGTCAGAAGAAATGTATTTACGTTTAAAATGTGCGGCTGAAACAGGCAAGTGGCCTGAAGGAACGCCTGTAGATAAAGAACAACAATTATCTGCCGTGCAAATTACCATGGCTTATCAATCTAAGCATTTAGATTCAGATCAAACGCTTTCCATTGGTCCTCGTGGTGAGATGATTATTAAAACAAAAAGTGAACTACGTTCAGATTTCCCTGTAGCTAAAGATAGCAATGATATTGCTAGGTTTTCCGATCTATGATTTTTTCCAAGTTTTTAAAAAAGAAATGGCAACATAAAGACAGTGTTGTCCGTGTAGAAGCCATTACCAGTAGTTTGTCGATTGACGAGCCAGAGCAGCGTGAAATTATTTCACAGCTTGCTAAAAATGATGAAAATGAGAATGTAAGACGGGCAGCATTAATTAAACTTGCCACTTTTGAAACTTGGTTAACACATAGCCAAGAAAATTCGATGTCAAAAGTAAAACAATATGCTCAGAAGAAAGTTGAAGCGATTTTAACCGATCAAGACAGCATAAAAGTATCTGAGCAAGAAAAGTTAAATTATATTGCCAGCTATAATCATTACGCATTATTCGAAAACTGGTTAAAGCAGACTGAGCAAGCTAGCTTAATTATCGCTTTATTTGAAAAAATTGCCGCTAAATCATCAGCCAATGAAAAAACGGCAACGGCAAACTTAAAGCCTCAGTTATTAATCAATTTATTTAATCAAAAGCAAAGTGTCGAAGTTCAACAGTATATTGTTGATAAAGTGCACGATCTCGATACCTTAGAAAAATTGAAGAAAAAAGCTAATAACGATGAAATTAGCAAGCAAATAGACGGAAAAATTTCTGCACTGAAGTTTGCACTTGAACAGCCAATTGCTTTAAGCAAAAAAGTTAATTTGGTTTTAGCTAAGTTACAAGCACTGAAAGATCAGCAAGATTACACGGTTTATCTCGATAAACGCAGCAATCTTGAAAGCGAGTGGCTAGCACTGACAAAAGATTTTGCTTGTTTAGACACAACGGTAAGCGAAGAGTTTACGAATAAACAGCAAACGATTGTGGCTAACCTGTCAAAAATATTTGCCGTTAAAGCTGAACAATTTGCCCAAGCTGAACTTGGCCGTAAGTTGGAAGCAGAGAAACAGCAGTGCCGTATTCATTTTGATAAAACATTGAAAGTTGTTGATCAAACATTAACAACCAGTATTTTTGAAAACGAAGAAATTGACGAACAGCAATATCAAACCGTATTTGATAAATTAACTAGCGAAATTATCGCCTCACCATTAATTCAAAGTGAGCAAAATGAATTTATTGCTAAAATTTGTCAGCAGCAACAAAAGTTGCAGCAGTTACCTGAAATTGCAAAGTCAGTTAGCGAAGCAACGCAGCTTATTTCAAAAGTATCTCAATTAGCATTACCAACGAATGTTGAAGAGATGAACGAACGTTTACCCACTTATCAAGAATGGTTAACAAATTGGAAAAGTGCTGAAAAGCAATCTGCGGGTACGTTACCTGATTCAATTAAGAATGCTTCAAAAGAAATTCAAAACAATTGGCGTCAAGCATTAAAGCCTTTGCAACAAGCGCAAAAACAAGAATTTTCAGCAACACAAAAGAAAATTAATGATGTTAAGCGTCTTATTGCTGGTGGTAAATATAATGCCGCCTTTGGTGTTTTCAAAAAAGCTAAACAACTTTTCGCATCATTGTCAGAACAGCAACAACTGCGCTTACAGCGAGAGTTTGACAGCGTTAATGAAAAAATTGCTGAGTTAGCCGATTGGGAACATTACATTGCTACGCCTCGCAAACAACAATTATTGGCTGACATAAAAGCAATTGTTGAAACGCCGTTGGATAATCCAAATGAGCAAGCTGAAAAAGTTAAGCAGTATAGAAAAACGTGGAATAGTTTAGGCCATGCCGACGACGATGCAGAGAAAGATTTAAATTACGAATTTAATCAATTTTGTGAAACCGCTTTTGCGCCATGTCGTTTGTACTTTGCCGAACAAGAAAAACTGCGTGAGCAGCATTTAGTTTCTCGTCAATCATTGTTAGCACAAGCTAAAAAATTATCAGAGACTTTAGTTGCTTCACAAGCAAGCGATACAGAAACGGTTGCCGATTTTAAATTGTTTGATAATGAATTGAATAAACTGATCAAACTTTGGCAAAATTCAGGGCAGGTCGATCGTAATATTTTTCAAGCAATCAACACTGAATTTAATGAAGCATTACAGCCAGTTAAAACTGCTATTAGAAACTTCCACAACGATAATAAACAATTAAAGCTTTCGTTTATTAAAAGCGCTGAAAAATTATTGCTTGAAGAAGATATTAATTTAGCCGTGACGCAAGTTAAATTATTACAAACACAATGGCGTGATACGGGTTATGCCGGTAGTAAAGTTGAAAATAAGTTATGGCAAAGTTTCAGAAAAATTAATGATGAAATTTTTTCTAAACGTGAACAGCAAAATGCCATAGAAAAAAATGCCAGCTCAGTTAAGTTAGCTGAATTTGAACTAGCATTTGAAACCCTTGAAAAAGAATTTGCTCAAGCGGATAACTTACCAGCATTACAAGAGTTTGAACAAGCGCTACAGTCGTTGAAGCAAAATGTTCAACAGCAAAAACCTAAAATGGCAAACTTAGAAAAACTTATCAGTCAAAAAGAAAAATTATGCGCTGATAAAATTGCTAAATTAAAAGTTACGCTTGAAAAGCAACAATGGACAAATGTATTTAAGGTAATTGAAGAAAGCTTAGTTAACGGTGTTAGTTTTGCGTCGCACGAGAGCTTTTCTGAGTTAACTACGTTCTGGCAAAAGAAATTACAAGAACTTGATAATAAAGATAAACCTGTTAGTCGTGATGAATTAACATTGGAATTAGAAATATTATCTGGCGTACCTTCGCCGAAAGCGTTGCAACAAAAACGCATGACGGTACAGGTAAATCTTATGCAAGAACAAATGTCTTCTGGTAATACTATCGACTTACCGGCTAAATTTAACCAATGGTTAATGCTAGGTAAACTTGAGCAAGCAGATGTTAGTTTACTACAAAGAATTAAAGCTATATTTGTTAATTAGTTATTGAATATATATTGAAAAAGCCAGCAGTAAACTCAATGTTTATTGCTGGCTTTTTTATTTCAATAGTTTAATTAAGCGTAATCGCGATAGGTAATAAAAGCGCTTATTTACCCAACAAATACACTAGTTTAGCGTCAGTTCACCACGTAAGTTTTCTTGTAATAACTGACAAATCTTTGCTTGTGAATAATTTTTACTTAGCAAGTAATGTAACTTAGTTAACGTTGCTTCTAAAGTCATATCATTACCGCTGATCACGCCAATTTTACTTAAGGCATTACCCGTAGCATAACCTTTCATATTCACTGTGCCTTTTATACATTGGCTACAGTTTACTACCACAATACCATTTTCATTGGCTTCTTTTAAACAATCTAGCAAGTCTTTATCTTGTGGGGCATTACCTACGCCGTAACTACGAATGATTAGTGCTTTTACAGGTTGCTTGATAATGTTTTTTATCAACTCAGTCGAAATTCCCGGGTATAAATGCACCACACCAATAGGCTGAGGCGTAATGTCAGCGAGTTTTAATGGCTCTTCATTTGCTTGTGATATTTCCCCTTGAACCAATTTAATATTAATGCCAGCTTCTAAAAGCGGCGCCATATTTGGTGAGTCAAAGGCGTTGAAACCGTCTGCATAGGCTTTAATGCTGCGGTTTCCGCGAAACAATTTATTATTAAAATATAAGCCGACCTCAGCAATGGGAAAGTTGGCCGCAATGTAGAGCGAATTTAATAAATTTTCTTGCCCGTCTGATCTTAATTGGCTTAATGGAATTTGAGAGCCCGTAACGATCACAGGTTTAGTTAAATTCTCCAACATAAACGATAAGGCTGAACTGGTGTATGCCATGGTATCTGTGCCATGTAGCACCACAAAACCATCATATTCTTGGTAATGCTCTTTAATATCGTTTGCGATTCTTTGCCAATCAGCTGGCGACATATTTGATGAGTCAATTAGTGGCTGATATTCATTAATAGTAAATTCAGGCATTTCCTGGCGGTGAAAATCAGGCATTTTCATAATGGCATCGGTTAAATGCTGCTTTTGTGGAATATAGCCATCTTCACTGGGTTTCATACCAATGGTACCGCCTGTGTAGGCAATATAAATGCGTTTTCTCATCGTAAGAATCTTATGGTAAATGGCCTGAATTACTATTAGCTTCAAGCCTAGAAGCGTAAAATTGGATTGTAACACAAAGGGCATACTAACAAGCTAGCTAAAATATACATTTCCCTTTAAATTTTTTAGAGGCTAAGTAACCTGAACTCGGGATAAGCAAAATGCTACAGCAGCGCTATTAAAGCCTATTTCTACGTTGTTCAAGTTACCAATAACGAGTTATTGGGCACACTTAAACGCCTTGAACTAGACGTAAATACCACTACTGTAGATTAAGTTTTGATAATGCTTTGAAATAGTTGTGTTTTTCATTCTCATTATCCCGAGTTCAGGTTAAGTAGTTGTAGATTGGTTAATTTAAGGCAAGAAAAAGCCCCGAATTATCGAGGCTTTGCTTGTTTTAATCATCCATGAAGGAGATTAATCTAGATGATTACTCAACTTCACAGGCTAAACAAAAAGAGTAAATACCTTGCGGGTCATTTAGCTCAGCTATTTGTTTCAGCTCAGAAGATAATTTAGTGATCACTTTGGTCAAACTATTTTCATTGTAAACCGGCGCTGCAGAGTCGCCGAATAATACGGATGCTTGTCCCAATAAGTTTTGTAAAAACTGTGCTCTGTTGCTTTTTTCTTTTTCAATTAAAAGGGTTTCAAAGTCAGTTAAGCTGGCAAGTTCTGCGGCAGCATTTACAGCGTCATCTAAATTACCTAGTTCATCAACTAAGCCAAGTTCTTTTGCTTTTTTACCAGACCAAACTCGCCCTTGGGCAATTGCATCAACTTGTGTAGTATTCATGTCGCGGTTTTCAGCAACTAGCTCAATAAAGTCGCGGTAACCGCGTTCAATATTAAGTTGTACGATACTAGCCATCCCAGGTGTTAATTCTCTTGTTAAGCCAAAGCCTGCAATGTCAGTTGTACCAACACCATCAGTGTAAATACCCAACTTGCTTAAGGTGTTTTCAAAGGTCATGAAAAAGCCAAAAATACCGATAGAGCCAGTGATTGTAGTAGGTGATGCATATATCTTGTCTGCCGGAGCCGAAATCCAATAGCCTCCTGATGCAGCATAGGTTCCCATAGATGCAACTACAGGTTTACCTGCGTTTTTAAGTAATTCAACTTCTTGGCGTATTACTTCAGATGCGTATGCGCTGCCGCCCGGACTATCAACTCGTAGTACTACGGCTTTAACATTGCTGTCTTCTCGTGCTTGACGCAATAGGGCAGCTGTACTTCTTCCACCTATTGCACCTGGTTTCTGGTTACCATTTAAAATAGTGCCTTTGGCAACAATAATGGCTACTTTTTCAGTATTCATACTTTCAGGCACAAATTCTGGTGTTATCGTCGTTAAGTAATCGTTAAATGAAATGCGCTTGAAACTGTCATCGCCATCGCTGCCAACTAGCTCGATTAAATCTTTGTTTATTTGTGCTCGAGTTTTTAATTGATCAACCCAATTATTTTGCAATGCGTATTCTGCAACATTACCATCAGCTGCTTTTAACTTCTCAACTAACACATCAACATCTTCATCGAAGTTACTGGTTTCAAAGTTACGTTGAAGGGCAACATCGGTTTTATATTGCTGCCATAAGTCGTTAAGCCAAAGATGATTCGCTTCTTTGGCGGCATCTGACATATCATCACGCATATAAGGTTCAACTGCAGATTTATATGTCCCTACGCGGAAAATATGCTGACTAATTGAAAGTTTTTCCAATGCAGATTTAAAATAAAGCTGATAACGGCCATAGCCATCTAGTAACATCCAGCCTTTTGGGTTTAACCATACTTCATCAGCATAACTGGCTAAGTAATATTGGTTTTGGCTGTATTGTTCGCCAATGGCAATAATTTTCTTATCATGACTTTTGAATTCAATTAATGCCTGGGCGATATCTTTGAGTTTAGTTAGCCCAGAGCCTTGCATGTTTTTAAGGTCTAATACCAACATTGCAATACGGTCATCATTTTTAGCATGTTCAATTACATCAAGCACATCAGATAATAAAATTTCTGGCGCTTTTTCTGGTTGATCTAATGCTTCATTGATAAAAGTATCCATGGGATCAATTTCGTATTTTTGTTCAACAATGTCGCCGCGCAAATTCAATACTAGTGCAGAGCCATTTTTAACGTGAATACTTTCTTCGTCGCTTGAAATTGCGATGAAAATTAATAACAGCACCGTGAAAAATACTAAATTGACGATTATTTTCCGTGATGTGTTCAATAAGCTGAATAAACCTATGGTTATTCTGGCAAACGTACCTCTATTTTCGTTCATAAAACTTCATCGTTTAATTATTTTAGAGTTAGATAGCTATATGCTACTTAAAATTCCCTTATGAAAGTAGTCGTAAATGTAAATATTTTTGTCATAAAGCGTTTTGAAAGTAAATGGCAGCTATATAGTTCTACTGTTAATAAGGCATTTTATTTTATGTGATTTTGTTGTTTTAAAAATTTCATAAAAAACAGCTGTTAATCTGTGATTTTAATCACTAAAAAATGTTAATGTATCGACCATTGGTAAGCTATTAGTTTGAATTAAAGGGATCTATCGTTTTATGAATGTTTTAGAGTTTTTGCATACTCGTCAATCAAATCCTCATCTGCAAGGAGTAGCGCCAGATGAAGCGACTATCAATAGTATTCTCCAAGCTGGTATGCGTGTTCCAGATCATGCTGGGCTAATACCGTGGCATTTTACTGTGGTAAAAGGTGACGGGTTAACGAAATTAGGTAAAGCCTTTAAATCTGCAGTGATAAGCGACGGTGCAGATGAAGCAAAAATTGAAAAAGCGGCAAAAATGCCATTTCGTGCACCGCTTATTATTGTTATTAGCACTAAGTTTCAACAACACGTAAAAGTACCACAGCAAGAGCAACTTATTTCTGCTGGTTGTGCGGCTCATGCAATGCAAATGGCTGCAACTAGCTTAGGCTTAGGTGCAATGTGGCGTACGGGCGAGATGAGTTATCACCCATTGGTAAAAGAGCGTTTGAATATCGCATTGCATGAAGAAATTGTTGGCTTTTTATATATTGGTGAAAAAGCAAAAGAGTTACCGTTAAAAGCCACTAAAGCACATGATGATTTTGTCAGTTATTTTTAATTCAATTTAACACCAGTCATAATTGCTAGCTTTCATCAATTATTCACGATTTGGTTTGCATACAAGCTATGCATTAAATCCCTCGTTAGAGTTGCCTCATTCAGTTAATAATTCCTTGATTGAATGATGACAGCTTTTGAAAGTTAAATGAGAACCGTGAATTACGGTCATTCCAAGCTATTTTGTTAACCTGTAAGAGTTATAAATGAAAACTACCCTAAACAATTTATCCGAAATTGTCGCTAAGGCGAACGATTTGTTTTTTAATAAATTTGATACTGTCGACACCATTATGGGAATAATGGATAAAACCTTACGTAAACAAGCTATGAAAGCCGATGCGATCACTATTGACTGTATCGCGCTAAATAAAAAAATTGTAATTGTGCTTTATGATGAAAAACCTGACATTGCAGAAATTGCGCTAGGCAATAAGGCCGGAGATATACATTCATCTACCGAATATAAAATTAGTGATTTAACCGTAGAACTTATGTTAGAAATTTTGGAAGCCAATTTCATTGTCGATAAAGCGTAAAAAAGCGCTAAGCAAAACAATTAAAAACTTGTTAAACAAAAGGGAGCATTTGTGCATAAAGAAATTGATAAATTAGCATGGTTATATATTCAAGACGGTAAACTCTTGAGCGCTCGTTCGAAAAATAAAACACTTTTCTATTTACCTGGTGGAAAGCGCGAAGTAGGAGAGTCAGATGAACAAGCACTTATACGTGAAATTAAAGAAGAAATTTCTGTTAACTTGATCCCCAACTCTATTCAGTATGTTGAAACCTTTAGTGCACCTGCTGATGGAAAGAGTAGCGACACTATTGTTAAGTTAACCTGTTACTTTGCCGACTTTAAAGGAGAGCTTTGCCCTGACGCTGAAATAGAAGAAATTGACTTTATTGGTTATGAAAATAGAACGCTTTGTTCACTTGGCTCAATTAAAGTCATGGAATGGCTTAAAAATCAGCAGTTAATGTCGTAAATGCTTAAAGTCGGCATCACTAAGCTATTTTCACTCCTTTATGAATACCCGTTCAGTATCGAATACTCAGCCGCTTATTTCGTTTAATTTTGCCGAGCTTAATTTCAATTACAAGTGTTGTTGATTTGGGTCAAGTAGCACAAATACGTTAGTAGTAAGATAGTCACCCACATCTCAAAACCGAAGTAGATACCATGATAGTTGACCTAAATAGCCGTTACGGCTTAAATCCTGCGCACAGTGAAGTTGTAGAAGCGTGTAAAGTTATTGAACCTTGCGACACCCTAGATATGGGCTGTTCAAACGGACGCAATGCAGTATACCTAGGCCAACACGGATTTAACGTTACCGCTATAGACGTTAATCCCGGAGCGATTAACATGCTGCAAAGCATTATTGATGAGCAAGGTCTTGAGAATGTTAAAGCGCAAGTTTACGACATTAACAATGCCAGCCTTGGTGAGCACTACGGCTTTATTTCTTGTACTGTTACACTAATGTTTATCGACCCATCTCGCGTTGAAGCAGTTATCGCCGATATGCAAAACTCTACTGCAGCAGGTGGTTATAACCTCATCGTTTGCGCCATGAATACTGAGCAGCATCCATGCCCAGCGCCATTCCCATTTACACTAAAAGCAGGGCAGCTGTCTGAAGCTTATAAAGGCTGGGAAATGATCAAGTACAACGAAGATGTTGGCACTATGCACAATGGAGCTAAATTACAGTTTGCTACTATGTTGGCGAAAAAGCCTGTTTAAAATCTAAGCCATTACTCATTGTTGTAATGTGGTTAAATTAATAATCTATTGGCTCATCCATATCCAATAGAGAAATATTTGTATAAATAGTAAAAGACCAATACAAAGTAGAAACTGTATTGGTCTTTTACTATTTTTGTTCTGCGGCACTTTAGCGCTGGTAAATAATTTCACCGTCAAACACTGTCATTATGATCTTAGTTTGATTAATTGAATTTTCTGCTATATCAAACAAGTTTCTATCTAACACGACCAAATCTGCAAGTTTACCCACTTCAATGCTACCCACCTTATCTTCTTGTCTCATTACGTAAGCACTATTAAGCGTGTATGCCTTGATTGCTTTGGATAAGGTCAATTCTTGTGGTGCACGTGTTACGGCATTTTGTAAGCCGATAAATGGATTAAACGGACTTACATTCCAATCACTGCTTAAGGTTACTCGTGCGCCTGCAGCATCTAATGACTTGATCGGTACTGCATTATCAGATCTTACCGCCCCAATTAATTCATTATTTTCTTGCCAGTGCTCAGGATTGGTAAAATCACCCGCTACTTGCGCATCTGCAGTAACATTAAGCGCTGCAAATCGTGGAATATCTGCGGGGTCTACAATTTCCACATGAGTAATTCGATGACGTTCATCTGCACTGCCTGCATTTTCAACTGCGTTTAATGCTTCTCTAATACCGCGATCACCAATAGCATGCATATGAAAATCAAATCCGGTCGGCGCTAAGGCGGCAATATATTTTTCAATACGTGCTTGGCTAAAATAATTAAGCCCTTTGTTTTCTGGAATGCCTATTAAGTCGATATTGTATGCCGATAACATAGCTGAAGTAGCGTTGACGACTATACCGTCAGAATATAACTTAATTTGGTTGAATTTAAGGTAGCTGTCTGAATTATTGCTATAAAGCGCTTTTAAATCAGCCAGTTGTTCATCGTCGTTAGCGCTAGGGTATGCCCATAAACCCACTGCAACACGTGCGGTTATTACATCATTTTGTTCTGCTTTTAACCACGTCGTATGATCATCACGTTGCCAAAAACTTCTGGCATCACTGATAGAAGTAATACCATGTTTAGCAAGTTGAGGTAGGGTATATTCAACAAGCCCATTGTAGTCTGCTTGTAAGCTTGCCGTTGTTGGCTCTAGCGCAATATCCATAACAATATTGCCCGCGTTATCAATTAAAATACCATTAAGCTTACCGGTAAATTCATCACGTAAAATTCTCCCGCCTGTTGGATGCGGCGTATCTTTAGTAAAACCAGCAACTTCAAGTGCCGCTGAATTTACCCACATAGAATGAGACGTATGATCCATGATAATAACAGGGCGATCCGGTACCGCTTCATCAAGAATATCTATTGGCGGGCGGCTCGCCTCTAGCAAGGAGAAGATAGAATGGCCAAAGCCAATTAACCAACCCGAACCAGGGTTTGCTGTAGATGCCGCAATTATTTCATCAATGTAGTTTTCGGGGTTAGTTACTTGTGCACTAATAGCAAAATGGGTATTCTCAGACGCCGACTCAATGGGGTGCATATGAACATCATGAAATCCCGGTATCATCATTTTTCCCGACAAATCAGTCACTTTTGTTGTTGAATCTACGTAGCTTTCAACATCGGCATTGCTGCCAACAAATATAATTTTATTGTCTTTAATGGCAACGGCATCAGCCCATTCTTGCTGTTCATTTACGGTATATATTTTGCCATTTTTGAATACTTGCGTTGCTACTTCAGTATTTTTTGGAACTGTTGACTCAAGTGTATTATTAGTCGCATTACCATTTGAATTTCCACATCCGATAAGTAATAAATTCACTATTAATAAAGAAGTCATTATTGACTTTTTATTTGCTAAAAACATATTTATAAGTTTCTCCACAACGTCTATTCTGAGCACTTTTATGTGCTTAACTGTATTTTACTGTGAACAAGTTTAATCGATAGAAGGTAACCAAAAGGTAACTAGCTAGATGTTGTCATGTGTTAACCTTAGGATACTTAGTCGCCAATGCAACATTGAAGCGGAATGAATAAGATGCAAAATAGTGTTCTACAAGCAGTCAGCCAATGCTAATTCTTTTAGTTGAAGACGAGGCAGATCTCGCAGAGTTAACCATAGATTTTTTAGCCACGGTTAATATTGAATGTGACTACGCATTTGATGGCATTAATGCCTTGAGTTTGTTGGACAAAAATCAATACGAGGTGATAGTACTTGATGTAACTATGCCGAGATTGGATGGCTTTGCTGTTTGTGAGCAACTTCGAAGATCAGGCATTACAACACCGATCCTTTTTCTTACCGCACGCGATAGCTTAACAGATAAACTTACGGGGTTTAGCTTAGGCGCAGATGACTACTTAACTAAACCGTTCGAATTAGAAGAACTTGCTGCGCGAATTCAAGTACTTGCTTCACGTGGCGCAAAACCTTCAAAAAATACCAACTTTGAATTAGACAACTTGACGATAAATTATCAACAACGTTGTGTAGTACGTGCTGATAGAGCAATAGCGATGTCACCAACACAATGGCAATTATTAACCTTACTGGCCAAACATAGCCCTAATGTCGTTGATAAAACTACCATAGAAAATGAAGTATGGCCTGATCAAGAACCCAGTAAAGATATGCTTAAAACCTTAGTTTTTAGGTTAAGAAGTTTAATTGATAACGACCAGGAAACGCCTTTAATTCACACCATTAGAGGTGCCGGAATCGCGTTAAGAAATCACTCATAAATAATCGCAAAGTTAGAAGGGTAGTAAGGTGGAGTTAAATAACAGTTATGCTAAACAATCACTACATGGTTTTTTAAATCAACGATATTTAGCTATTTTAGTCACGTTAATCGTTATATTTGTCACGGTTGTGCTTTTTATGCGCCACAGTGCTATGGACGATACCACTGATTATTACATGCAATATGATGCTCAAGTGTTGAGTGAACATTATGCCGTTAGCGACCAAATCATGGAATTTGATGTTGGCATAAAAGAGTATTACTGGGGAATCAGCCAGTTACCACAAGCATATAAGCAGTTACTTGGCATCATCGAAAAGAAGCTTGACGGTATAAAGAACGAGCCAGTTTTGGCCAATGACTTATCGCCTAACAAATTATTATCTAACGAATTGCTCAACAAAACCACGGTTTACCAATTAAAACAGCATGCTATTTATATTTTGCCTTATTTTTCAGAGGAAAAAAACGAAACCTTCTTTGTGATACATATATTCAACCAACAACATGAAGCCATTTTTTATCAATCTTGGCTGAATAGTTTTATCCTGCTAGTGGCCTTATGTTTGGCATTCGTGATCTTCTATAGTTTGCATACCAACAAAAGCATTACTCGGCAAATGTCAGGTTTTCATCATTATATCAACACCATGAGTCAACTGGACTATACACAGCTAAAGCAGCATAAATTGCCTAAAACCATACAATTTTCAGAGCTAGTCAATAGTGCAACCAGTTTACAAACAAGCTTGTTAGCGCAATATGACTTGCAGCAAAGTCAACAAGCTTTATTGACACGCGAAAAGCACTTTTTGACCAGCTTAAGTCATGAGTTAAGAACCCCCATAGCCATTATTTCTGCGGCATTAACCTTATTAAATAGCAGTAAAAATATTAATGCCAAAGATAAAAGCAAATTAATAAAACTCAATAATGCTCACCTTAAAATGAAGCAGTTAACTCAAACGTTATTACAACTTTGGCGAAGTGAACAGCACTCAAACGTAGTTTCTGCAAATGTTAATGGCCAGTATGCAATAGCCAATAAGGTATTTCTATTGGATGAATTGATAGAGCAAGCGGTGACAAGTTGTCAGCAACAATTTTCAAGAAAAAACATTCAATTCGTTATTGAGATGGACGAGCATATTCGCTTGTACGGCCAATATGAATTAGCTGATATTTTAATGAATAACTTGTTACGTAATGCATGCCAGTATACGGCTGACGGCAATATTAAATTAGTACTTAAAAATAAAGCGTTGATGATAGAAAACCGTATTACCGATAACGCTATATCAGAAATAAATGATGATACAACGAAACTAAATTACGGATATGGCTTAGGTTTATTTTTAGCTGAAAAAATCTGCCAACAATGCCATTGGTCATTAGATATTTCGTCGACAGATCATTTCTTTAGGGTAAAAGTGCGTTTAAATGATGCTAATGAAGATGAAAATATAGACCTATAGAATAACGTACCTCCCAAAGCATGACCTACAACAATAAAAGGAAAACAATTACTACCTAGGTAGCTGTTATTATGAGATATTAATTTTTTGGTACTGATGTACAAGTGAAATAACATTTGCAATGGAACTGTAATGCATAAAGGACAACTAAAAAACTGGATAGATGATAAAGGCTTTGGCTTCATCGAATCGAATGAGCTTAAACAAGATACCTTTATTCATATCTCGGCCTTAAGAACCATGAGTCGAAAGCCTAAAGTCGGTGATTTCATCTATTTTGAGGTGGAAAAGCAGGGCAATGGTAAATCTAGAGCAATTAACTGCCGCATTGAAGGTGTTGCTGCCAAGGCAGCACCGAAGCATAAGCAAAGACTACATAGAAACACTTCAGCGCCTAAAAATAAATTTGTCTTACTCTTTATGATCATAGGTATTGGCGCTTTTAGTTATCAACGCCTAGGATTATCGCCAACTAGAACACCAATCCAACAAACTCCCAGCATAACAATACCTAGTGAAACCTTATTAAATCGCGCTTTCTCAGATGCAAATGCAGGTTCTGATACAAATTCTCAGTTCTCGTGTGATGGCAGACAATATTGCAGTCAAATGACATCTCGCGCAGAAGCCGTGTATTTTATTAATCATTGTCCAATTACAAAGATGGATGGTGATAATGACGGAAGACCTTGTGAAAATGATACGCGGTTTTGAAGCTACAGTGAGTGCCAGTTAAATTTAGAGTGACACTCACTGTAGCTTTTATGTTAAAAACGTGCTTTTTTTAAAGCATATATTGATGTAAACAGTAAAGTTATTAACGAGTTATAGTAAAATAGAATTTTATTATATTTATTCCATCATAATTTAAGGATAATTTATGTCTGTTGGTTCAAAATGGTTCAAGTTTGATTTCCACAACCATACTACCGCTTCTGATGATTACCATGATAATTCTGTTTCAAATAGAGATTGGTTATTAGCTTATATGCGCCAAGATGTTGATGCCGTCATTATCAGTGATCACAATACAGCAGCTAGTATCGATTCTTTAAAGCTTGAATTAGCAGAAATGGCTAGAGATTTTTCTACAGATGAGCTTCCTGAATTTAGACCCTTAGTGATATTTCCCGGTGTAGAGCTTACCGCCACAGGTGATGTTCATATTTTGGCAATTTTCGACCAGGACAGTTCAACCACAGACATTGAACAATTGATCGGGCAATGTAACGGAGGTCAAAATTTACCGAGAGATACTCAAAATCATCAGCTTGTTCTACAAAGTAGTGTTCCCCAAATAATCAACCTTATTAATCAAAATACTCATGCCATAAGTGTAATGGCACATATAGATGGTCCTAAGGGGGCACTTCAAATCCGTAATCAAACTGAATTAGAGGCAGCTTTTCTTGCTGAACCTGATGCTGTCGAAATTCGAGGGGATTTGGCTGAAATTACAAATGGTACTCACAAAAGGCTGATTAAGAATTTATCAAAAGTGAGAGGTTCTGATGCACATAGCCTTGATAGAGCCGGTACTCGTACTTGTTGGTTGAAAATGTCAGATTTAAATTTTGATGGTTTGAAAACGGCAATACTTGATCATAAAAGTTGTATTCTTCTCGACACCCAGCCGCCACAAAAACCAGCTATGCGACTCACGAAACTTAGGATAAAAACCCGCCTTTGTAGTGAAGTTGGAAGCACACCAGTCGAACTGAAACTTAACCCTTTTTACAATGCTGTTATAGGTTCACGAGGTAGTGGAAAATCAACATTAGTAGAGAGCATTCGCATAGCAATGCGTAAAGACAAAGGTCTACCTGCTGATACATTGGCTCAGATATCTAGTTTTAAAAATTTAGGGCAAGGAATGGACGCAGATTCTATGCTTGAGTGTTTTTATAGGAAAAATGGGACAGACTTTAAATTTAGCTGGCAACCGGGGGAGATTACGTCACTTCAGGTATTTAACGAAGGCTCTTGGGTTGACGATACAAATTGGTCTGATGATAGGTTCAACATTTCTATTTTTAGCCAAAAAATGCTCTATCAACTAGCTTCCGATCAAGGGGCTTTTTTAAAGATATGCGATGACAGTACCTTAGTTGATAAACGGACTTGGAATGAGACAAAGACACGGCTTGAACATGAGTATAAAAATGAACGTATAAAACTACGTGGTTTGATAAGTCAAAAAGAGTCAGAATCAGCTCTGCAAGGTGAATTGACTGATGTTGTTAATGCAATTGGACTGTTAAATGATAGTCCATACTATGGTGTTCGAACTAAATTGAATGAGCTTGAATCAGAGCTAACCTTGATTGAGCAGCAGTTTGTGGATGAAAATACGATTTTGGACAATGTTCTTAATTTTTTTCCTGAATCCCAGAATGTTGCGGAAAGCACTATAGTTAGTACTGATTCACAAGCCAATAACCAAACTAGTGATATAGAACAAGAACCTTCCGATTATTCAATTCTACTTGGTCAAATTGATTCAATTAAAGAAATAGCTAAAACAGGCATTGTAACTGCCATTCAAACAGCTAAAAGTAATTTGGAACAATTAAGTACAGGGCAGTACCTTACTGAATTAAAATCTAGCATAGATACTTCAAAACAAGAAGTTGAGACTGAAGCTGAAAGACTTCGCGAGCAAGGTTTAAATCCTGACGAATTAGATGGGCTTGTCGAATTAAAAACTAAAATAGTAGCCGATTTATTGGTATATCAAGATCTTGATACAAAAATAGCCACATCGAATGCAGAAATAAACCGAATATATAATGAAATGTTGGAACATCGGAAAGATTTATCTATACAAAGAAAAAGCTTTATTGATTCATTAGACCTTGAAGATTTAGAAATAAAAATATTACCTCTAAATTCAACAGATCAACAGGTAATATCTAGTTATCAGAGTGCCACAGGTATAAGCTCATTTAATGACCGCATATACGATACTGAAGCAAGAACAGGTATTCTTAAAGCATTTATTGAACATCCTACATTCGCGCCACAGCAAACTGTAATAGATAGAAAGTATCAATATTTACATGAGTTAAAAAATCTCCATATAGAGATTTTTAACAATGATTTAACTAATGCCAGTAATATACATGGCGCTTTAAAAACCAGAATTGGATCATTATCAGAAGAAAGTATGGATAACTTGCTTTGTTGGTTTCCTGATGATGGCATAAAAATACGTTATAAGACTGTAGGTGGTTCTATGGAGAATATAGAAACAGCATCACCAGGACAAAAAGCAGCGAACATGCTTCAGTTTCTTTTATCTTATGGTTTAGACCCGCTTATATTGGACCAACCTGAAGACGATTTAGATTGTTTAATGCTGAGTAATAGTGTCATTCCTGCAATCGTTAGAAATAAACAAAAAAGACAACTTATAATTGTTTCACACTCAGCTCCAATAGTTGTTAATGGTGATGCTGAGTATGTCATAAGTATGAAGCACGACTCTCAAGGGCTACGTTCAAATATACAAGGCGCTCTGCAAGAACAAGCGGTGAAAGAGAATATTTGTAACCAAATGGAAGGTGGTGAAAAAGCATTTAGATCAAGATTTAATAGGATATTGAGTTAAAGTTTATTAAGTCTCTCAAAAACTAATTTCATGCGCATAGTGTTGAATAAGCTATTGCTAATATTTTATGGTAACTAAATTTAAAACATGATCTACTTGTTAATTGAGCAGCGGTGTTTTTATATTTTTTAAAAGTACTGATAAACTTATTTATATCAACAGGGTGCAAACACCAGTTAAGAGTAGAACCAGCGTTAAAGTCCGAATGACAAAGAACAAGGTAAGTACTCTCCTCACAAATACACCCTCACTATGTCCGATACTCTTCAGTATTGGACATAGTGTATATAATGCATTAAACTAACTTCATTCCAATATTGATGCTCAGAATTCAAAATAATATGTTGTTAAATAAGCCTGTTCCTTTATTCCCACCATACGTTGATTTGTGCGAATTCGATCTTGAAGATTATCCGGAGCTAAATGAAATATTCTCTGCAAACGAACCTTGGTGGCTTGAGCAATTTAATTGGGGAAAAGTTTTCCTTACCTATATAGGTAGAAATAAATCTGAACATACTTATGACAGATTTAGAAATGACGTTGAACGTTTTCTTTTATGGGCGTTTATCGAAAAGCAAAAACCTATCGATCAATTACGTAAATCTGACTTTCTAGAATATGCTGACTTTTGTTGGCAGCCACCAGTTCATTGGATTGGTACGTCAAATCAAGAACGCTTTAAAATTGCCAATGGTTATTCATCAGCTAACGAACATTGGTTTCCATTTAAAATTCAAGCGCCTAAAAGTCTAAAATCTCAATATGTTGTTGATAAGAAAAAATATCGACCATCACAGCAAACGCTGACATCGATGTTTACCGCCATTATCGCTTTTTACAATTACTTGATGTCTGAGGATTATTGCGTTGGTAACCCAGCACAAATTGCTAAAAAAGATTGTCGTCACTTTATCATTGACTCACAAGTTAAAGAAATCAAACGCTTAACCGCTAGCCAATGGCAATATGTTTTAGATACCGCTGTAGAAATGGCTGATGAGAACCCTATTTTTGAACGTAATTTATTCGTTATTGCCGCCTTAAAAACCCTATTTTTAAGGATTTCTGAGCTTTCTGAACGACCAAATTGGTCTCCTGTTATGAGCAATTTTTGGCAAGATGAGGATGAAAACTGGTGGCTTAAAGTGTTTGGCAAAAGTAGAAAACTGCGTGATATTACCGTGCCTATCGATTTTCTGCCGTTTTTAGAGCGTTATCGTACTTCTCGTGGTTTATTGGGTTTACCAGCAAGTAATGAAAACTCAATTCTTGTTGAAAAAGTACGTGGCCAAGGCGGCATGACATCACGCCATTTACGGCGTTTAGTGCAAAGCGTTTTCGACCAAGCTTATGAAAACATGAGAATATCTGAAAGCGCTAATAAGGCATTAAAGCTAAAAGAAGCTTCTTCTCACTGGTTAAGACATACCGGTGCCAGTATGGAAATTGAACGTGGGCGCCCTCTTAAAGATATTTCAGAGGATCTCGGTCATGCCAGTATGGCAACTACAGATACCGTTTATGTGCAAAGTGAAAACAAAAAACGTGCAGAAAGTGGTAAACGTCGTAAAGTTGATTAGCTTATTTTGGCTAATAAACGCACTATACTGATGCGTGTTAACAGATTAACTATTTGTTAGCACCATCAATAAAACCAAATAAATAATAAAAACTAGGAACATTATGCTAGAAAGTGCCTTAATTTATCTTGCTGCTGCCATAGTTGCAGTGCCAATTGCAAAACGACTAGGACTTGGCTCTGTATTGGGTTATCTATTAGCCGGAATTTTAATTGGGCCATTTTTATTTGGTTTAGTTGGAGACCAAACAGATACCATGCATTTTGCAGAATTTGGCGTGGTAATGATGCTGTTTTTAGTGGGGTTAGAATTACATCCCTCTCGTTTATGGAAACTTCGACATTCCATTATTGGTTTGGGCGGACTGCAAGTCACCCTTTCAACGTTGATTTTATTTGCCGCGTGTTTTTATATTTTGGAATTACGCTGGCAAACTGCTATGGCAATTGGGTTGATGTTAGCACTTTCATCTACCGCCATTGTTTTACAAACATTGACGGAAAAAGGCTGGATTAAACAAGAAGCTGGGCAAAGTTCGTTTTCAGTTTTACTGTTTCAAGATATTGCGGTAATTCCTATTTTAGCGCTATTACCTTTGCTCGCTTTTGCAGATTTATCTGCCATTGCAAATGATCAAAGTCACGGTAATTTAATCGAGCATTTCCCTGTTTATATTCAGGTATTAATATCTATTACGGTCATTGCTGCGATTATTTTTGCTGGTAAATACGTTTCAGCGCCTGTATTTAGGTATATTGCCAATACAAGACTACGAGAATTATTTACCGTTTTCGCGCTGTTTTTAGTGATAACTATCGCGGTATTAATGCAGAAAATAGGCTTATCTCCAGCATTAGGTACATTTTTAGCGGGTGTTGTATTAGCCGAAAGTGATTTTAGGCATGAACTGGAAGCTGATATTGAACCGTTCAAAGGTTTATTGCTTGGCTTGTTTTTTATTACTGTTGGCGCTTCAATTGATTTTAAATTATTTGCTGAACAGTTCAACAATATATTGTTTTTGGTTATCGGCTTAATTGCGATAAAAGCGTTTGTTCTTTATCTATTAGCAACGTTATTTAAATTACCTGGTAAGCAAAAGTATTTATTTGCTTTAGCTTTGGCGCAAGGTGGTGAATTTGCTTTTGTTTTATTATCACTAACCTCATCATTGCAAATACTAGATGACACACAAACTAAATTCACAACATTGGTTGTAGCAATGTCGATGTTGTTGGCACCTTTGCTACTTATTTTCTACGACAAAGTAATTGATAAAAAATCACTCGCTGATAATAGCTATGAACCAACAGATGAAATAGAGCCAACAACACAAGTTATTATTGCCGGCTATGGGCGCTTTGGTCAGATAATTGGACGGTTATTGTCAGCACAGGGTTATCATTTATCGATTTTGGATCATAGCCCTAGTCAAATAGAGTTGCTAAAACGCTTTGGTAATAAGGTTTATTATGGTGATGCTTCAAGACAAGATTTGTTAGAAGCTGCTGGAGCAGATGAAGCCCAACTGTTAGTTATTGCCATTGACGATGCTGATAAAATTATTGAATTAGCGCAATTAGCTCAAAAACATTTTCCAAATTTGAAAATTGTTGCACGCGCAAGAGACAGACGTCATGCCTATCAATTAATGAGTATTGGCATTACGGCTTTTAAACGAGAGTCTTTTGATTCAGCCTTAAACTTAGGTATTGAAGCATTAAAGTTATTGGGCAACGATGAAAAAATTGCTCATCGCGCAGGTAAATTATTTTCAGATCATGACCATGAGTCAATGAAGTTGTTAGCTGATCTTTGGGGTGACGATGATAGTTATGGCGTAGCGGTTAAGCAACGTAAAGAAGACTTACAACAAGTACTCGCAAAAGACAGAGCAGAGTTAGCAAACCTTAATACTTGTCATGGTGAAAATTGTGAAGAGCAAAAGTAACTAATATTGCTAGCTAATTTAAAGCTTAAAAAGGGTAGCCCAATTGGCTACCCTTTTTGCTTTAGGCGAAATTAATTTAACTTAGCCATAGATAACTTTTAGTTGTTGTTCAAAAAAATCAAGCCAATTGTCGAGTAATTCATTAACATCTTTTTGTGTAATTTCTTTATTATCAGACTGCTCACTAATACCTTTTCTTAAAACTTCACCTTTAAGGCTATTGGTAATACCGTCGAATAATTGTGCTTCTAAGTAAATAGCGGTAATGGCATCACGCCTGTCAGTCGCTGTTTTTATCATGGTGCGTGCAATAGCGATAGGCAAAACATATTGATAAGCTTGTAGATCTTCATTTTCAGATGTTATCGCCGTGATAGCAGGTTTTATTGTTAAAACATTTGGCCCAGGTGCGGTAGCTAGACGACCAATTTTTGATAACCGATCACGAAAACCATTATTTAAATACTCTGCGATTTTATGAGCTTCTTCAGTACTGACTTGTTCGCTAACATTAAAGCCAGGCAATAAATTCACTGGCGTTACGTAAATTTTACTATATTGCTGTAAATCGTTGGAAAGCCAACGCATAGCTGTTTCATCTTCAAGTGGCTGTAGCTTTTCATAGTGACTTAGATAGCCACTAAATTTCATTTCTTCAACATCTATTTTATGCTGAGTTGTACAAGCACTTAATAATAAACTTGCCGCAACAGCAAATAACGCAATTTTCATAAAAATTCCTTTATTGTTAGCTAATTAAAACGAATATAAAAATATTGGCATATATAGTAGTGAAGTCAAATATGATTACTAATTTGTAAGTTTATTGATTAAAAGTAGAAACACTAAAGCGTGTAATAACTGGTTTATTTGGTCACTAGAGGACACATATGTTTTTCGATTCGAGTATCACAAACATAAATTTGCTCAAATCGGTTTTTCCAAGTCTCTAGTTCAGACTTTTTGAAATTACCCTGCCAAATTTTTTGGATATGATAAAGGCTGTCATTACCTCGAAGTAGCAAATGTAAAATTTTAGCTTTGTTGCCGTCTTTTCTTAAACAATCTGTTTGCCAAAACTCTTTTGCATAGAAGGCAACGGCATTTAACTCTATTGTTTTGCTGACAAAATTTTCACATGACTCGATTCCCGGCTTATCAATTATGTTTCGAAAATACTGGTTGTTGTGACTTTCCTGTGGAGTAACACTAACAACATAAGCGTTTTTAAAACCCTGTTCTGGGTGTTGCCACATTCTAGAATGGTAGTGTGCTTTATTTTCAATAATAACTTTCCAACCCGCTAAAAATCCAGAATAAGGTGTAATGAGGTTTTCGCCCTGAAATAGTTGAGGTTTATGTTTTACATTTGCACATCCAAATATGGAGATACTTATTAGTCCAATTAGAATAATTTTAATGGTGTTTATTTTACTCACAACGTTTCCGAATAATACGCTTCAACAATTTCTCTTAATATATGCTTTATTTATTATCTTTCATATATTTATCTTCTAACTGATAGCTAGCAATTATTAGAGCAGCATTAGTATTACTGGCTTTTTAATATAATTAAGCATACGGTATTAGCTATTAATTGTTATAAAAAATTGGAGATGGTATGAGTGAAAGCAGTTCGTATATTCCACCAAAAGTTTGGCATTGGAATACAGAAAACGGTGGTAATTGGGCTAATATTAACCGTCCTATTTCTGGATCAACCCACGATAAAGTATTTAAAAAAGGTAAGCACCCTTTTCAGCTATATTCATTGGCAACCCCCAACGGCGTGAAAGTTACAATAATGTTTGAAGAGTTGCTCGCATTAGGTATAACAGACGCTGAGTATGATGCATATTTGATTAATATTGGTGAAGGTGACCAATTTAGTAGTGGCTTTGTAGATATAAACCCTAATTCAAAAATTCCAGCTTTGTTAGATCAAAGTAATGAGCAGTCAGTACCATTGTTTGAGTCAGGTTCGATTTTACTTTACCTTGCCGAAAAGTTTAATGTGCTTATACCAACAAATGAAAAGCGTGCCCAGTGCATGAATTGGTTGTTCTGGCAGATGGGCAGCGCGCCCTACCTAGGTGGCGGTTTCGGGCACTTTTATGCTTATGCCCCAGAAAAAATTGAATATTGTATTGATAGATTTTCGATGGAAGTAAAACGTCAACTGGATGTTTTAGATAAGCACTTAGAACATAATACCTACATGTGTGGTGATGAATATAGTATTGCCGATATTGCGATTTGGCCATGGTACGGCGCATTGGTGTTGAACCGTCTTTACGATGCGGGTGAATTTTTAGAGGTAGCTTCGTATAAACACTTAACCCGTTGGGCAAAAAATATTGATAAACGACCAGCAGTAAAACGTGGTGTTATGGTAAACAAGTCATGGGGTGAGTTATCAACACAACTTCATGAACGTCATGACGCTAGTGATTTTACTGAGCGTACGCAAGATAAGCTAGAAACAGAAAGTTAGCGCTATATTTATAAAAAAAGAGCATTTAAAGGTAAATGCTCTTTTAATAAATTAACCAACAATTGAGGAAGTTATACCGCTAAAGATTTACACCAATTACTGGCACTAACAAATTCTTTATGAATAAAGTTGGCGTCAAGACCATACAGTTCGGTTAACTGCTGAATGTTTTCGCCGTCACCGGTAATGTAGTTAGTTGTAAGCTCTAATAGTTTACCAAGTAGCCCTTCGTGGTTTACTAATGCGTCTTCAATCGGCTTGGCTAACGGCATGGTTTTGAGTATTTCACTCATCGGCGATCCCAAAATGACTTCTATAGAACTTAGTAAACCAGTAATGAAAGCAAATTCACTAATTTCAATAAAAGCACTTTCTTTTGCCAGCGTTGACATTAATTTAGCGGTTATAAGTGATTGCTTAGAAACTTCACTATTTTTACTTGAGGTAAGTTTAGATAAAGCCAAGATGGTGACAAATTGTTTGAGCTTGTCTTCACCTAGGTATGCCGCAGCTTGTTTTAACGACATAATTTCTACGCGAGTGCCAGTTGCCACATTATTAACTAACTTTAATAAGCCAACCGTTAGGTTGACATCATGACTGATAATTTCAGCAATATGATTAAGATCTAACGGCTTATTAAATGTTTCACTGACTAAATATAACATTTGGGTTTTTATTGGCGCTAATGTCTGCCCTTCAATGATTTCAGGTTCATGATAAAAGTAGCCTTGATAGTAATTAAAACCAACTTCAGCCAAAGATTGCAATTGAAAGTTTGTTTCAACTTTTTCGGCAATAAGCTTTATATCAAATGGTTTTAAACGTTCAATTACCGGACGTAGACGTTTGGCATTAGTAACTTCAATATCAACTTTTATCATTGATATATATGGAAATAGTACATCCCATTTCTTATCCAGATCATATTCAGTTAATGCAACTTGGTAACCCTTTTCGTGATAGTACTTAACAATTTTTAATAAGCGTTCAGTTGCAGATTGGTGACCAACAAGTTCAATAACAATAGAGGACTTATCAAACATCAATGGATATTTATTGATTAAGCACTTTTCAGTAAAGTTAATAAAAGCCAATTTTCCTAAACTAATGGATTGAATATCACCTTGAAAATGATTTTGAATAACCAGTTTAGAGCTAGCAATATCTTGATCTATTTCAGGAAATTTATTTGCAGGACTGTCTCTAAATAACAATTCATAACCTATGGTTTGATTGTTACGGTCTAGGATGGCTTGACGAGCGATATAACTTAATTCCATGGCACAAATTTTTATTAATTATTTGATAACCTTATTATGCATGTTAATCAAAAGTTATTTAACTTAAATTTGATGTTAAGCTTTATTTTGACAAAATAATTAAATGGATGTGGAGTCCATTACACTTATATTAATAATGTAAAACAATGCTATTGCTACTGATTTGCAACGTATCTCCGTAAGTAATATTTTTTATGTACGGAGATAATAGTTCCAGTTGGTTTTCAGGCTGAAAATGAGTCACTTTAGTTTTAATTTGCGGCTGATAAATAAACCCATTATAGGCGGTGTTTTCAAACCAAATTTGACAAGAAAAAAACTTAAAATCTTCAGCTGGAAGCTCTGAATGCCACTTAACACTTTGAAAAGAATAGTCGGCATTAGATAGCACTATTTTCTGACAAGTAAACTTAACATTTAATGTTGCTGAAAAAAAATCATCCAGGCATAAACCTAATGTTTTAAATAACGGGGTTTGTGCACTAATAGTGCCATCGGGAAATTGTAGGTCATTAGCAAGACCTGACGCTACTTGATAACCTTTTACTAAAGTAACTTTATGCTTTTTCATACATTATTTCTTAGTTGTCGGTAATAAAGTCCCTAATCGATGACAATTTTACTCGCTATATCGTAAGTACCATCGATGTTTTTAACGTCGTTCAACCCCAATGCACGTGTAATAATAGGCAATACGTTAATGTTTTCAAATGCCTCAATTTTTACATTTTTCTTAAATGATGGCCCAGTGGCAATAAAAACAGCATCTAGATCTCGGTGTAGTTTCGGATCGTATCCATGAGTTTCGGGATCAATATGCGTATGGCCTTTATCGAATATATATGAAATTTTAGCGTCAATTACCGCATTAGGAATGGCTGGCCCCATATTATTTAAGTGCCAGTGTTTTGGAAAATTTGGGTATTGGTATAGTTGATAGCTACTTTGTTGTTGGTTTTTGCTTTGCTGAATTTCAAAACGTTTGAGGCTTTGCTGCAATTGTTTATTGTCGTCACTATAAACATATAACTGTGTTGAACCATTGACTACTTTTACGTTGTCCAGCTGCATATCTTGCCACTCTATTACGTTCTTTTTACCTATTTTTGTCATACCATGATCAGAAACGATAACTAAATTAACTTGGCCGGCAAACTCTGTATTGATTTTTTCTACAAAGTCAGCGAGTAAGTTATCAAGGCTTGAAATAGCATTAATAAGCTCAGCTGAGTTTTCACCAAAGTCATGGCCTGCATCATCGACACTTGCGAAATATCCGGCAATAAAATTTGGTCGCTTCGATTCAGGTAAGCGTAACCAATTGAGTATTTGATCAAAACGCGCTTTATTAGGCGTAGAGTGCTGGTAAGGGTAAAAGTAACTTGCGGTTTTATTTTCGACTGGGGTTTCAGATTCAGGCCAAAAATAAATGGCTGATTTATTACCTTGCAGTTCATTAATATGCCACAAAGGCGCTGCGGTTAACCATCGAGCATCATTCTTTCCATCACCAAGTCGATAGTTTTTGCCAATCTTACGATTAAAAAAATCGTTGTGTACTATGCCGTGGTTAGCAGGATATTGACCGGTAATAATACTTAAATGATTTGGGAAAGTTTTGCTGGGAAATACCGGTAATAATGCCTTGGCACTTGTCCCTTGTGAAACTAAACTATTTAGGGTTTTAGGCTGATAAGTTTCTAAGTAGCGTTGTGCGAAACCATCAATAGATATTAGAACTAAAGGTGTTTTAGCTGCACTAATAGCCGAAAATAAACAACAAATAAGTAAACCAGCGCTAAGTTTCATGCAATATAACCGTTAAATATGCTTTTAAAAGCGTAACATAATGCATTCAAAGTTTTTGTACAAGTGAGTCGTTACGAGCATTCACTTATTAAGCTGAGTTTACAACTGTCTAAAACAAATAACGCACGTAAATTCGTGCGTTATTTTCTAATTAGCAACAATATAACTTATACAAATAAGTCTAAAACATTCGCTAAATCTTTTTTCCCTTCAGTAATTTCTTCTGGCGTTAACCCTGATAATTCATGAGGAAAAACTAACCATTCAGAAGACTCATGAACATAGTAGTCAGGCACTAAATCCACTTTAGAATTTTGTGGTTTATACCATGGACATGCGATACGCACGTCAGTTGGCATATTATTACGACTCAATTTTTTCAATTGAGCGATTAGTGCTTCAATACTGCGACCAGAATCAAATACGTCATCTACGATTAATAAACCGTCATCAGCATTAGCGTTTTCAATAATATAATGTAAGCCGTGAACTTTGATCTCTTTACTTTGTTGGTTAATACCGTAATAAGAAGAGGTACGAACAGCAATATGATCAGTTTCTACTTTTTTAAAGTCGAAATATTCTTGTACCGCAATGCCAATAGGTGCACCGCCTCGCCATATTCCAACAATAAATTGCGGTCTGAAACCGTCTTCATATACTTTCGCTGCCACACGAAATGAATCTTCAAGCAATTCTTGCGCTGTTATAAATCGCTTTTCCATTGATGAGTTAACCTCAGTTATTGAATTTTGTCTTAGTTGGCTATTATAACGTGTTTTTCTTTGCTCTGAGTAGCCTAGTTAGCTTTTTTATAGATTTTGATCAAGAAAGATCAGTTGTTGATAAATACTATCAACGGCTTTAGTAAAGAATTGGTGGTTAACATTCTCGTAAGTATCGGAAGTTTTATGATAATTACTATGCGTGCCAACGCCAAAATAAATAAATGGAATGCCCTTTCGATAAAAGGCTCCGTGATCACTCGCTATTTCCCATTTTATGTTGTTATCTGGATCGCTATGCCTTGATTGTCGAAAGCCTTTTTTTATTTTAACTGACGCTTGCTTTTGATGCTCAATATAAGCAGATAACTGAACTTCATTTAGTAGTGTGTTCAAACCACGACTCATATACTGCAATCGTTTTGTTTTTCTATTTCCAGCAATCATATCTACATTGATGTTAAGCACAATATCACTTAATAAGTGCTTATATTCTTCTACAAATGCTTTAGCGCCTTTTAAGTTAGACTCTTCGCCGTCTGTAAAAAGTAATATTACGCTATAGCGCAAAGGAGAAGCGCTTAACATTTTAGCGAAATGCAATAATGCAGCCGTACCTGAAGCATTATCATCTGCACCATTGAAGATTTTTTTTCCGTGATTACCTAGGTGGTCAAAATGAGCAGATAAAACGATAAACTTGTTAGGGAAATCTGAACCCGGTACTAACGCCACTACATTATTACCTTGCGTTGAATTGAATAGCCCCTCTATTTTAAATGGTGCTAAATAGCCTTTACTAAGCGGTGATATATTTTCTTTAGACAGTTGCTCTACAAGGTATTTTTGTGCTGCTTTACCGCCAACACTACCTACTTTACGTCCTTGTAAGTTATCAGAAGATAGATATTTAAGGTGTTGAAGTAAGCTTGACTCAGGCAAGACGGTAGAATTTATCACGTCAGACTTTGCAACTCGCTCGTTTTGGTTTGAGCAAGCTGCAATCATTAACATAATGACAACACAACAGTATGTTTTTTTATATACCACGTATTATTTTTACCCTTTCACTTGTCTTAAAATATCTAATTTAGCAACATACTGAATGTCTAGTTGCTTGACTTTATTTTTTGCTATCGCCTTTTTCATATAGTTTTGTGCTGTTTCTATATCATTCAACATATAGTAAACCTTGGCTAAACCAAAATAAAATTCATGAATATTTTTATTGAGTTTTATTGCTTTACGATAATGGTGTATGGCCTCATTGTAGGCACCAAGATAAAACTTTTCATCCGCGAGTAATGCGTAATAATAAGGGTTATTAGCCCTCTGACGCATAATAAAATTATCCAACTTCTTAGCTTGCTCATACTCACCATTAAAATGCAGCAGCATACTTAGATTAGACATGGCAGTTAAGTTATTACTATTAACATTAATTGCGTATTGATAAGTATTAATTGCTAGTTGGTCATAGCCATTAAAGCGATATAAAATCCCTAAATTCCCCCAAGCAGCAGAAAAGCTAGGATCTTTCATAGTAGCCGCTTTAAAATATGCATAAGCAGTAACATAGTCGCCATCGACCATAGCATTTGCGCCTTTGTTATTATAAAACATAGCTATAACATTATTCTTATTGATGATTCTCTTGGGAAATGATTTTTTTACTACAAAAGGGTCAAAATCAATTTCAGCAATACCTCTATCTAAAAATACGACTCTATTAGGAGATTTTTTTGCCATGACTCGCAAGTTTACATGCCCTGTCAGCATGTTCATCTTTCCATTTCGTACCCAATATTCAGGAACCTTAACACTTTGAAATACTACGTCTAAATCTGCAGCTTTAGCTATTGCATACGCCATAATAGTTAAAGATAAACAATTAGCCTCTTTATTTTGATAAGCTTGGGATGCTATGACATTAGCGCCGGCCTTATAAGCTAAATTTGCTTGTTCAGAATCGAAAAAGTGTTTCAATAGCTTCATTGCCTTTTTACGATTATCTCGTTCATTCGATAATTTATTTACAACCATTGCTTTCATATCATCATTTAAAGCGAATATAGCTTCTTCACTCTCTATATAAACAGCATTGTGATTTTCAAACTTTTCATCTAAATATAATGACGCCTCAAGTTGTGTCACAGAATGCTGGTTATTTGTTGGTGATTGACAACCCGACAATAAAACTAAACTTATACTAATAACGATAGTAATAGCTATTAACTGCATAAACGCTCCAAGAATACATAGACTTGATATATTTTAATCATAATGGATTTTAATTAACTGAATGGTATTTTTAGCAAATATTAATAAAAAATTACAATTTAGCTTAAGCCCTCTCTCCTAATTATCTTCAAAAAATACAAATATTAACGACTATAAAGTCTTTAATATTATAAACTAAGGTAGTTTATTCAAAAGTAAGTTTTCAAAACTAGTAATTGTAATTAACATGCGCAAGGAATGTTGAATGAAGAAAAGTATTGCCGGTTTATTGCTAGGAAGCGCGATAGCAACCAGTATTATCATTGCTGTAACAAGTTATCAGTTATATCAGCATAAATTTGTCACTATAGATGCTAAATTAACTGAAATATCAGGTATTGAGTTTGATAAGCGCATGAATTTATGGGCTATTAATGATGGAGGTGACAAGCCGAAACTTTATCAGGTCAACAGAGATGGAAATATTAATAAAACTATTACCATTACTAATGCTAAAAATATTGATTGGGAAGACATGACTCAAGATGACTTTGGGCACTTTTTTCTCGGTGATTTTGGCAATAACGAAAACTTACGAAAATGGTTAACAATATATAAAATAGAAAACCCTATCGATATTAAAGGGAATACAACTCAAGCTGAGATAATAAAATTCAATTACCCTGAGCATAAAATTTTTCCACCCAAAGCTGAAGACAAAGAATTCGACGTGGAAGCTTTTATTTATTATAAAAAACACCTATACCTATTCACAAAAAATCGAACCGTGCCTTTTAACGGGATTACTAGCTTATATAAAATAGGTGATCATGCGGCTAACTTTGATGCCGAAAAAATAAGCACTTTTAAAACATGTACAATTGCAGAGAAACTATGTTGGATAACTTCTGCCGCATTAAGTCCTAGCCGAAAAAAACTTGCGCTCCTAGATTCACAAAGAATATGGCTATTTGAAAACTGGCAAGGAGATGACTTTTTTTCAGGTGATGTTTACCGAATTGATCTTGGAATTGTGACGCAAAAAGAAGCAATTACTTTTTACAACGAAGATTATATTGTTTTTACTGATGAAGAGTTTCATGGTATTGGCCGGAATGCATATGTTATTAACCTGAACGACGTAGAGAAGCATAAGTTGTAAGAACATAGAGTAACGCATAACCATTAAGTGATTGAATATCTATTATATTAAAATCAACATTACAAAAGTGCTCTTTAATCCAAGCCCAAGTACTATTTAAGTCATTGTGACGCATACTATGATGAATTAGAGAATATTTTCCTTTAAAATAGGTTTGTATCGCCTCATTATCGAAATTCAGTTACCTTAACTACCTTATATAAGTACTTTATTTAACTGAAAGAGTCACAGTGTTTTTTGGGGGAAAAATTTAAAAAAAATCAGCAAGTGCCACGTAAAAATACACTATACATCTATCGCAATATAGTTTGTCTGAGACGATATTTTTTTCAACCAACGTTCAATATTAGGAAACTTTGTTAAATCAAAGCCACCTTCATCTGCAACATTGGTATAAGCATATAGCGAAATATCAGCAGTAGTGAATTGTTCACCAATCAAAAAAGATGTTTGCTGTAATTGCTGTTCCATTATCGTTAATGCCTTATAACCCCCTTCTTGTTTAGACTCATAATCTGCGCGTCTATCTTCAGGTAAACCAAGGTATTTTGCGATAAAACGCGCCACTGCAATATAAGGTTCATGGCTATATTGTTCAAAAAACTGCCATTGTTGCACTTTCGCAAGGTCGAATGAGTCTATAGGTAATAACGAACTACCAAAGGCTAGGTAATTAATGATGGCATTTGATTCAACGATAAATCGTCCATCATCAAGTTCTAATAGTGGTATTTTACCGTTAGGGTTTTTATTCAAGAAATCTTGGTTTTTTGTATCACCCTTTAGAATATTAATATCTATCCATTGGTAATCTATATTTAGCAAGGCACAAACAAGTTGCACCTTATAACAGTTACCTGAACAGCTATCTCCGTATATTTTCATATTTATTATCCTGTTAACTAAACGTATTAATAACTTATCATTTCGATTAACGAAACCCAATAAGATAGTTAGCTTATGAGTTAAAAATAAAGAGTCCTCCAATAATACGGCTTTTAAAAGATATTCCTTACTTCGAGTAAATTGATAAATAGTGGATAACAGTATTTAACGACTATTATTAAGCTACTAATGACGAATAGTTAACTAGGGGTAACGTAAATGAATGAAGATCTAAAAGGCTTTGTAAAAGGTATTGTTTGTGGTTTTACATCGTGGACTGAAAATGAGTTCTCTATTCGAGTAAAAGCCGATATAAAGCCTTACATTGCGGGACAATTCACTAAACTCGCTTTAAAAGATTCAAATGGTGAATGGTCTAGACGTGCCTATTCATTTGTCAATTCGCCTAATCACAGCAAAGGCCATCAAGAAATGGAGTTTTTAATTATTGATGTTGAAAGTGGTAATCTCAGTCCTCACCTTGCCGCATTAAAGGTCGGTGATACAGTCTTTGTTGGTGAGAAAGCAAGTGGCTTTATGACACTCGATGAAATACCAGCAAGAGCAAAAGATTTATGGCTGTTATCAACGGGCACGGCAATTGGCCCCTTTTTATCAATATTATCAGAGCTCGAATCACAAAAGCGTTTCGAGCATGTTATTTTGGTTCATGCAGTTAGAACTCAACAAGAGTTGGTTTATTTGGATTTCATAAAGCAGCTACAACAAAAATACGCTGGTCGACTTATCTACATACCTATCGTGTCACGTGAAAAAATAGCAGAAACTCTATCAGGCAGGATCCCAGCACTATTACAAAATAAACAACTAATAACCGCTGCAGGAATTAACCCAACGCAAGATGATAGCTTTTTCTATCTTTGTGGTAATCCTGACATGGTACATGACACTCGTGATGCATTATTAGCACTTGGCTTTGAAAAGCACTTAAGACGTTCGCCAGGTCACTTCAGTTCTGAAAATTACTGGTAGCAAAATTAAAAGTGAAATTAAAGCCAAACATAATTTAATTTAGCAACTAGCATCATTAACAAACATTATTACGACCTCTTAATAATTCTAGCGATTATGTTTACTTCAATGTTTGAAAAATTAACAGCTAATTTACCCCCTATATTATTTACAACATGAGTAAAAAATTAATACCTTATCAATGAAACAGGCATTACTGATAAAGTTATTTTTATTGTCGGCTTGCCGTTGAATATGCTCAAAGTACTCCCGTTTAAGCAGCAAGCCTTTCGTAAATCATCATGCACTATGAGTTAAACTAATTATTTCCCACCCATCATTAACAACCCCTATAACCCCTGTAAAAATATAATATTTAATTCATTGATAACATTAAAATTAGTATAAGTAAATTTATACAGCCTTACCTTTCTTTTATTTTTAAATGCATTAATAGTAAGTAAATAATTACCAACCAACATCATTTGGAGTTATCAGAGTTGCTGCCTTGTTGGTGTAAGGGTTATCAGGGTTGTCACTATAAATTAAACGGAGTTGCCAGGGTTGTTATATTGTTTACTTACGGGGTTGTAGGGGTTACAGTGGTTACAGCATATTATGAGAGGTAATAATGATGAAATACCCTGTTCAAGCACTAAAAAATAATGGAGAAAATTACTACACGTTTTCTGTTGTCGATTTACCGGGTTGTCAGGTAAAGGCACTCTCTATGGATGAAGGATTGTCTAAACTTAATGAAGCTATGGCAGCTCATTTAAGTATTTTAGTGGAGTATGGTGAGCAAGTGCCGCCAGCAAAATCGATAGAAGAACACATGCAGTTATCAAATCAACCTTTAGCTATTTGGGCAATATTAGAGTTTGATATCATTCCGTACATGGGGAAAAGCCATAAAATTAATGTCACCTTACCTGAGTTACTGATTAAAAAAATTGATGATCGGGTTGCTAAATCATCTCAATACAGCACACGTTCAGGGTTTATTGCCAGTGCTTGTATCGCAGAACTTGCGAAATAATTTCGCAACGTTTCTTAAATTTCAGGTAAAATAAACGCTTATAGCGAAATACTTCTAAGGTAAGAATGTGACCATTAAAAATGCAAACCTACTGCTTCTTAGCAGTTCACGAGTGGGTGATACAAAATATTTAGAACATGCTTTAAATATGATTAAAGCTAAATTAAACGGTATTACTGAATTATTATTTGTTCCTTATGCTGGTGTAACCGTTAACTATGACGAGTATACGCAAATGGTACAAAATGCTTTAGATGCAATTGGCGTTAAAGTTACTGGTATACACCAACATGAAGATCCAGTTGCTGCGGTTGCTAATGCTAAGGCCATTGCTGTAGGTGGTGGTAATACCTTTCACTTGTTATATCAGTTATATAAACAGAATTTAATTCCAGCGATACAAAGTAAAGTGGCAACTGGAATGCCGTATATTGGTTGGAGTGCAGGCTCAAACATTGCAGGCTTATCGATTAGAACTACCAATGACATGCCGATTATTGAGCCAGAAAGTTTTACCGCATTAAACTTTGTCGACTTTCAACTTAACCCTCATTACACAGATTACAATCCTCCGGGCCACAATGGTGAAACACGTGCACAACGTTTAGCCGAATTTATGGTTTTAAATCCTGAGACAGCAATTGTTGCAATTGTTGAAGGCACAGCATTAGATCTTGCAGACAATAGTCTATGCTTAGCTTGTGACAGCGGCAGTAATACGGGTTATATCTTTAAAGCTGGTGATAAATCAACGATCACCACAGAAGATGATTTGAGTGACTTGTTATAAACGTTTTTAACGTAAGCTTTTAAAATATAATATTTATAACAGCGTAGATAATTTAGTGATATCTATTTTCTGCGCTGCTTTTGCTATATCAGACTCGAAATCTAATTCAGCCAACTTAGGAATTGGTAATAAAGCAGTAAGCTCTGCCATATTTTCTGTTAAATACGGCATATCTTCTTGGCAATTTGCTATCCAGCCAACGCATAGCAAACCGTCAGAAATTATAGATTGATAAGTTAACACGGCATGATTTAAACAGCCTAGTTTCATATTAACTACTAAAATAACCCGTTGCTTTGTCACTTGTACAAATTCAGAGAGGAATTTTCCGTTTCCTAATGGTAATCGCCAGCCACCAGCTCCCTCACAAATAATAATATCAGCACCAAGATTGACTACTTCTTCATAACCTTGCTCAATAGTTGTAAGGGTAATTTCTCTTTGCTCTTTGGCGGCAGCAATATGTGGAGCAATAGCGGGTTCAAACGCTATTGGGTTAACTTGCTCAATTGTTTGCTGACAGTTTGCTTGTATTTGTAATAATTTGGCATCTTCATTTATCAAAGCACCATTAACACGCTCACAACCTGCTGATATTGGTTTATAAACCGCTACTTTTTTAGATTTTGCTACCAATGCGCTAACTAATGCTTGTGCAACATAAGTTTTCCCTGCATCAGTGTCCGTAGCAGTAATAAATAACTTCAACATGCTTAAATATTCACTTTACTCATTATTTTGATAACTAAACGCTAATCACTTAACTTAACCACTAAACCAGAAAACACTTTATAGGTTGCTGGATAAATGCCACTTGGCTCTTGGAAATCTTGATAACTTGTCGTCATTCTTTTCCATTTGTCTTTACCTGCTAAGCCTTTGCCTTGCTTTTTAGGTACGTGGCTTGCCCCTAATCCTTTTAATTCATGAGCAAGATGTAAAACATTTTCATACTCTAGAATGATATCTTCTGCTTTATCATTGAGTAATTTACGATCGTTACCATTAAGTAAAGAACGAACTTCTTGTTCAGGTTTAAAATCGATCACGTGTTTATCGTTATCAACTTGCGCCCACGAAGATTTAAGTTCAAATAAAGTGCCATCAACTAAGGTACAAAATACGAATAAGCCACCAGGCTTTAATACTCTCATTACTTCATCAATGACCAGGTCTAACGGATCACACCATTGAATCATCAAATTTGAATAAACAAAATCAACACTGTTATTTTTTAAAGGGATCTTATAAGCATCAGCTTCAAGCCATTGAATAGCAGAACTACGATTATCCTTAGCAAAATTTAACATTTTGTTAGAAATATCTAAGCCAATCACCTGTTGGTATCGACTTGCTAATAGCTCGGTAAAAAAGCCGGTGCCTGAGCCTAAATCTAAAACGGTTAAATCGTTTCTATTGGGTAACCAAGGCATTAAATGTTTGCCGCAATAGCGTTGTAAACGTGCTGATATATCATAAGAAGCACTAGCCGAACCAAATGACCTTGCTATTTTGTACCGATTATTTATTTCGGACATTACCTTACAACCTCATTAATACATTTTGCTAGGTAATTGATATCCTTATCTTTATGGCTAGCTGTTATAGTAACACGTAACCGTGAACTGTTGGTAGGGACTGTTGGTGGACGAATTGCCGTTAGCCAAATCCCTTTATCTCGTAATTTCTGACAAACATCTAACGTCGAAGTTTCATCGCCAATTACAATGGCATGAATTGATGACGCACTCTGAATTAATTTTACTTTATCACTGAGTTTTGATGTTAATAATAGACTTAACTCTTGAATTTTTATCCGTCGCCACCGCTCTTTTTGGGCTAACTCAATACTCTTCTTTGTAGCCCAAGCCAATGCTGGCGAAATTGCTGTAGAATAAATATAGTGCCGTGAAAAATTTATCAAATAATCTGCTAATGCTTCATCACACGCAACAAATGCCCCACTTGTTGCTAGCGCTTTACCAAACGTTGCCATCACAACATCTATGTCAGCATTCGCACTACTACCTTCACCCTTTTCACCGACTACGCCAATACTATGTGCGTCATCTAAATAAAGCATCGCATGGTACTGCTTGGCAATTGTTGCTAATTCTATAACATTAGCTTTGTCACCATCCATACTAAAAACACCTTCTGAAACAATAATATTATTAATTTCTTTTATAGCAGTCTTTGTTTGGCTTTTATTAAGTAAACGTGAAAGTTGCTCGGTGTCGTTGTGCAAAAAGCGCTTAACTTTTGCGTCACTTGCGAGTGCACCATCAATTAAAGATGCATGGCTTAGTTTATCTAAATATAAATGGCTATCTTTATTACCTAAGGCTTGCATCATAGCGGTATTTGCCGAAAAACCACTGGCAAATAATAAGCACTTAGGTTTATTCAGCCAATCACAGATGTCATTTTCTAATGCTTGATGGGCGTAAGAGTATCCAGTGATTAAACTTGAGCCACTAGCACAGGTACCGAAACGGTCGGCGCCTTCTTGCAGCGCTTTATTTATCTCACTATGGTGATTTAAGCCTAGATAATCATTCGATGAAAAATTCAAGTACTGTTTATTATTAATGGTAACTTCACGACCGCATTGCTCAGCAGCACATTGACGTGCTCGGTAACGAGCACGTGCTTTTTGCTGTTCAATATTGGCCTTTAGAAACTCAAACGCCATGGTTCGCTAGTTAACAGCGTTATAGAAAAGGTCGCTATTTTGCTGATCAACAACCGCTGTTTTCAAGCGTTGCTCATCATCATCCGAACTAGCAATAGTTTCTGTATTAATTCCTAAGCGTTTGAACAACATCATATCTTTATTAGCTTCAGGGTTGCCTGTAGTTAACAATTTACAACCGTAGAATATTGAGTTGGCACCGGCTAAAAAGCACATTGATTGCATTTGTTCATTCATTGCGTCGCGACCTGCTGACAAACGCACATGGCTTTTTGGCATCATAATACGTGCTACGGCAATACAGCGGATAAATTCAAAATGGTCTAAATCAGCAACGTCAGATAACGGCGTACCTTCAATTTTCACTAACATGTTAATTGGCACACTTTCCGGCTGTGGAGAAAGGTTTGCTAATTGAGCGAGCAATGACGCACGGTCTTTACTTTCTTCACCTAAACCAACAATACCGCCACTACATACCTTCATACCTGAACTTCTAACATTTGATAGCGTATCTAATCGGTCTTGGTAAGTACGTGTAGTAATGATTTGATTATAATGCTCTGGAGATGTATCTAAGTTATGGTTGTAATAATCAAGCCCAGCATCTTGTAATTCATCAGCTTGTTCTGAAGATAACATGCCAAGTGTCATACAAGTTTCTAACCCCATGGCTTTTACACCTTTTACCATTTCTACAACATGTGGCATGTCGCGAGCTTTCGGGTTACGCCAGCCAGCACCCATACAAAAACGGGTCGAGCCTTGATCTTTAGCTACCTGTGCAGCTTCTAATACTTTTTCAATCTCCATCAAGCGCTCTTTATCGATATCTGTTTTATAACGAGAGCTTTGTGAACAGTATTTACAATCTTCTGGACATGCCCCAGTTTTAATCGATAACAAAGTACTAACTTGTACTTCATTCGGATTGAAGTTTTCACGATGAATAACTTGTGCTTTAAACATCAAATCATTAAAAGGCATATCAAATAAAGCTTTCACTTCGTGAGCTTGCCAATTGTGACGAATTTCGCTTTGGTTTAATGTTTGCTGGGTCATAGTATTTCGCTCGTTTTGAAAATTGCATCTAATAATATTAACGGGTAGTCTATGCACCAACACCAAGATGTCAACTAATTTACCTACCCAAGCCTTACATATGAACAAAAAACAAACAGAATTACTCGAATTTGATAAAAATCACGTTTGGCACCCGTATACCTCCATGTCGAACCCGCTACCTTCTTACTTAGTAGAGTCAGCAAATGGCGTTCATATAACGCTAGCCAGTGGCGAAAAAATTGTTGATGGTATGTCTTCATGGTGGTCGGTTTTACATGGTTATAATCATCCGGAACTAAATAACGCCTTACTCAAACAAACAGAAAAATTTTCCCATGTTATGTTTGGTGGCTTAACTCATCAACCCGCAGTCGATTTATCTAAAACGCTAATCGAAATAACACCAAGCGGCTTAAATAAAGTTTTCCTTAGTGATAGCGGCTCAGTTGCGGTTGAAGTGGCGCTAAAAATGTCGTTACAGTATTGGCATAGTAGAGGTAAGGCTGAAAAGTATAAAATATTAACCGTTAAAAATGGTTATCACGGTGATACGTTTGCCGCAATGTCGGTTTGTGACCCTGTTAATGGCATGCATCAATTATTTGAATCTGTATTGATGAAAAACATATTTGCTCCGGCGCCTAAAGCCGCCTTTGATGAAAAATGGGATGCCTCAGAGCTTGACGAGTTAACCAATTTATTTAAACAACACCACCATGAAATAGCAGCTTTTATTATTGAACCTATAGTTCAAGGTGCTGGCGGTATGCGTATTTATCACCCTGAATACTTAAAAGCGTGCCGTTCATTATGCAATGAATATAATGTACTACTAATAGCCGATGAAATTGCTACCGGTTTAGGGCGAACAGGGAAGTTATTTGCCTGTGAATGGGCTGATATAAGTCCTGACATTATCTGTCTAGGAAAAACATTAACCGGCGGCTATATGACACTAGCTGCAACTTTATGTACTGACGAAATAGCGAATACCATTAGTGACGGTGAAGCTGGTTGTTTTATGCATGGGCCAACCTTTATGGGTAATCCATTAGCTTGTGCAGTTGCCAATGCTAGTTTAGCCATTTTAAAGCGTGATCAATGGCAACAACAAATAGCCGACATAGCTTTATTATTTAAAGAACAGTTACTGCCACTAAAACAACATAGCCGAGTGAAAAGCACGCGAGTGTTAGGCGGTATAGGTGTGGTAGAAGCAACACAAAATGTTGATATGGCGGTGATCCAAAAACGCTTTGTTGAGCTAGGTGTTTGGATCCGCCCTTTTGGCAAGCTAATTTACATTATGCCGCCATTTGTCAGCAAAACTGAAGAGCTAATGCTTTTGATAAACGCCATTAGCAATGTACTGAATGACGATGCCTGCTTTAAAAATGATTAGCGTGTAATTAGCCAACTTTAGCTTCAGATATTTGCACCAAGATAAAGCTTACCCAGGCGATGGTAATAACGAGCAATAGTAATATATTGAAATGCGTACCATCGCTTTTACGTCGACTACGATAGTTATCTAAAATTAAACAGAAATAACTACTCAACGCACTTAACCATAAAACAATATAAAGGTAACCCGTTAACGGGGTTAGCCAAAACTTTCTAATTTCAATATCACGAAAGCGCAAATAGCCGTAATCAACTTCAGGGGCTGCAAAATATGACATTATTAGTGCAAACGCAAACAAGCCCCAACCAATAATTGCCAATGTTCTAACTATATATGTCCATATATCAGCCGCATTTCTTCGCTCTTTTTTCAGTATATTCATACATCACACTGCCTTTTTAAGCTAATTTTCAACTTTTCGTTTTATATAGACCGGATTTAACAACTTTTACTTGTTAAACCCTATAAGCAAGGTAACATATCAATCCTTAAAAACTGAGCACATTTTGACAGAAAAGAGGTTTGTAAATGTCAGTCATTGCAATTACTGATATCTTGGCAGGAAAATACCCTGTTAATGAATCAATTACTATCCACGGTTGGATCCGAACACGTCGCGATTCAAAAGCCGGTATTTCATTTTTAGCTATACATGACGGTTCATGTTTTGATGCTATTCAAGCAATTGCTCCGAGTAATTTAGATAATTATCAGACTGATGTATTAAAGCTTACTACGGGTGCAGCGGTAAAAGTTACCGGCATTTTGGTTGAGTCTCCTGGTAAAGGTCAATCGTTTGAACTTCAAGCAGAACAAGTTGAAGTATTAGGTTTAGTTGAAGACCCTGATACTTATCCTATGGCAGCTAAGCGTCACAGTATAGAATTTTTACGTGAACAAGCACATTTACGTCCGCGCACTAATATTGGCGGCGCAGTAACACGTGTTCGCAATACTTTGGCACAAGCAGTACACCGTTTCTTACATAGCAAAGGTTACTTTTGGATCAGCACACCATTAATTACCGGTAGCGATTGTGAAGGCGCAGGCGAAATGTTCCGCGTCAGTACACTTGATATGGAAAACTTGCCATTAAATGATCAAGGCAAAGTTGATTACGACCAAGACTTTTTCGGTAAAGAAACATTCTTAACGGTTTCAGGTCAGTTAAACGTTGAAACTTATTGTTGTGCCCTTTCTAAAGTTTATACTTTTGGCCCAACATTCCGCGCTGAGAACTCAAATACAACGCGCCATTTAGCTGAGTTTTGGATGATCGAGCCAGAAATTGCTTTTGCCGATTTAGCTGATGCTGCAGACCTTGCAGAAGAAATGCTTAAGTATGTTTTCCAAGCGGTACTTGATGAACGTGCTGACGATATGGCTTTCTTCCAACAACGTGTAGATAAAACTGTTGTTGATCGTTTAAATTCAGTGATTAATAACGACTTTGTGCGTTTAGATTACACTGACGCGATTACTATTTTAGAAAACTGTGGCAAGAAGTTTGAGAACAAAGTCGCTTGGGGCGTAGATTTAAACTCTGAGCACGAACGTTATTTAGCTGAAGAACATTTTAATGGTCCAGTAGTTTTACAAAACTACCCGAAAGATATTAAGTCTTTCTACATGCGCCTAAATGATGACGGTAAAACTGTTGCTGCAATGGATATTTTAGCACCAGGTATTGGCGAAATCATCGGTGGTAGCCAACGTGAAGAACGTTTAGATGTTTTAGATAAGCGTTTAGCTGAAATGAATTTAGATCCAGCTGATTACAGTTGGTATCGTGATTTACGTCGTTACGGCACCGTTCCTCATTCTGGTTTTGGTTTAGGTTTTGAACGTTTAGTTGCTTATGCAACAGGTATGCAAAATGTTCGTGACGTGATCCCATTCCCAAGAACGCCAAACAACGCCGCATTTTAATTCGTTGTTTAATTTTTAAGGTAAAATAAAATCTTTATTGCACTACTTCATTTTGTAAATTAGATGAAGTAGTCGGTTTTACTATTAAAACGGCCCTCTTGAGGGCCGTTTTCTTTTTTAGGCAAACAAATATCATAAGTTTTCTAAGGGTTAAAAACTTTGCTTCAATTGATTATCATGATTTGACTTAGCTTTCATGTACTAAACAATTATTATTGCACCAACTGAATTCAATTCATCGAAATTGAGCACCATTAAAGTCCCCCCAATACCTTATTTTTCTTCGTTTGAAATGCTTGAGTGCAGTTTAAAATCATTAATTCCTGAATTTTTTGTTCTCGTTTAAAACACCACGAAAATCCTATTTACAACAAGCTGTTCCCTACTTCTAAATGCCTTGGAACGATTAGAGTATCTACTTAATACAGTGATTAATACGGCGTCTGAAATGTATGAATTTTTGTCGTTTTATTGGCTTGCCAATATTTTTTTAACTATCAATACTCTTGTTTGAACAGGTAAGAGGTTAGACCTTTCATCTATCTAACATTACGTAATTAATATCAAAACAGGAATTACTATGAAAAAAATAATGACAGCCATAGTATTGAGCTCTTTCGCACTAATGGCGAGTGCGAGTGCTAATCAGGGTATCGCCTTTATACATGGCACAGGACAACAAACTGACGCTTACAATGATTATTGGAGTGGTGATTTTGTTAATTCAGTCCGACAAGGCTTACCGAACAGCAGTAAATATACGGTGACAAATTGTGATTTTGACCAATTTATGTGGGCTGAAGCCGCTGCGGGATGCCTAGCAAACCAATTAAATAGTTTTATAGCTAACGAAAATATTACCAGCTTAGTGTTACTGACCCATTCAAATGGCGGTAATGTTGTGCGCTGGATCTTGTCAAACCCCACATATGATTCTCGTTATCCGAGCATAATCAACACTACCAGCAAAGTTATTGCCCTAGCACCTTCTAGTTTAGGCACCCCCTTAGCTGACGCTGCGACTCAAGGTAATATCTTTGAAAGTACATTAGGCTGGTTGTTAGGTTATAACTCTGATGCTGTAAAGCAACAGCAAGTGAGTTGGATGGCCTATTACAATGATAATTGGTTGTCTGGTACTAGTGGACGCCCTACTTTACCTAGCACATTTAAAGCCGTTGTCGGCTCAGATGTAGATTCTGCGATTTGGGATAGTGACAGTTATTGTGGCGGTTACCAGTACCAAGTGGCGCTAGAAACAACACAAAACTGGTTAGATTCATGCTCAGATGGCTTCTTAGAGTGTAGCTCTCAAAGTGGTGCAGGTACGGTTTGGTTTAAAGATAAAGAAAAAACCCAAGGTAGTGAACCATTAAGTCATCACCAAAGTCGTCGAGATTGCTTCAATCTCGACACTATCATCAGAAATGACATTTAAGGAGCAACTCATGAATAAAATTATAAAAATCAGTTTGTTGAGCGCTTGCATTAGCCTGTCCATAAGTACCAGTATAAACGCAAACATATTATCACTTAGCAGTTCATTTGCAGCGAAAACAACACCTTTGATTGCTGCTAAGCGAATGAAAATAAATAATACCGAGCTTGTTGCTATCAGCGCACCGCATCATAAAATAGAAAAAAAATCTCTCCACTTTAGTCAACCGCTAGCGCAAGCCAGTACTTTGTCATTTGCTGTGAAACCTTATACCAGTATCAGTGATGAGTATTGGCTAGAAGTAACAGGGAAACAACTGAACTCAGGTATTGCCTTAGCTATCACTAAACCTGGTGCTCTTATTCGCTTATCAGGCAAAGCAAGTAAAAGTCCATCACATGTTAAAAGTATTGCTATTGACCCTGAAAAGATTGAGCTGTCTAAAGGCAAACAAAAACTGGATAAAGCATTTAGTCAGAAAGTATCACAGGAACAATTTGCCACCGCTAATATATTCCCAAATAGTAGCGCTGTTAAACTTGAGCAACGAGTTGGTCGTGGTGAGTTCAAACTCAAAGTAAATCAGGCACTAAATAGTGAGGAACGTTACTTAGTCAATGTAAAAGAAAAAGGCTCTGAGCATAAGCTAACATTGTCTATTCCCAGCCAAACATTAGTCGCTAAACAGCATATAACGCTTGATATGTCGATTAACAATAGCAAAGGAAAGTTGACAAACAGTAAGCATAAAGCTCACATTAAAACACCGGCAGGTGACATTTTACCGGTAAATTACCGCGAGCTAAACGGTAAGTACAATATCAAGCTTCCTGAAATGACTGCTCATGAAAATTACGGAGAACTTTATGAATTACACATAGCATCACAAGGTAATGATAACGGTTTAAAAATCAATCGTAACGGTAAGGTCGCTTTTGCTATTGCAACGCCAACCGCAAAAATGACTGGTAAAACCGTTGTTAATTTAACTCATGCCACGGTCGAATTAAATATTGCTAGCGAAGGCCGTTATGAGCTTAGCGCAATTGTTTCAGGTATCAATAAACAAGGTAAAGCGCAGCAAGTTATGCTGAGTCGTTCAGCTCATTACTTACAACCAGGACAACAACAAGTAAACTTAAATTTTGATACGCAATTATTAAAAATATTACAAGTACATCCCCCGTTTCACCTAAGTAATCTACGCTTAGTAGATCAAAGCCGTATGGCACTGTTACAGCAACAATAATTGCTGCAGCTCTTGAATGTTATCGTTTGCTAAAACGGGCTCAAGAGCTGATTTTTCTTTGTAGAATCTAAATTAATTTATTAAGGCATCTTTAAAAATAAGATAATTCAAAGCGGAAATGTGAAGCGAAACAGAGAGAGCTGTTAGTAGTCCCGCTTGAATAGTTAGTTACAACAATTTTTTCGATACTTCTCTATAGCTAAAATAAACTCGTTAGGTGCATCTACGCCTAAATAAACAAACTTACCGGAATTGAGCTTGATCTCTATATTTGGATTACCTGCTAAATTGAATCTACTAATATTACTCGAACGATGTATAAATTTTGAATTATATTGTATGTAATCAATATCACTTAAAATAATTATTAAAGGATTCCACATTCCATACCTTACAATAATGCTGTCTGGCACAATTGAAATAGGCCTAATTGCAATGGCTTTATACTCAGCAATAAAAAAGACCAAACCTAGAAGAGTTAAACCCGTTGTAATATTGGCTGCCAACGGTGACCATAAAAAATGTAAAAGCATATGCATAACGGGTAATTCAAATAAAATTATGAGAATAAAGCCCAATTGATTGCTTTGAGTACCATCTTTCTTATGACAACTAAAATGACAATCACCAGAAAAGTTTTGCTGCCTTATCTTTTTTGAAAATAATGCTTATGTCCAAACTCGTGCCTCAAAAGAGATTAATGAGCTTATAACACCTTTGCCTAGAATTCTTTCAATTGACTTTAATATAGCTACATCTGGGTCTGTATCTTTAATAAGCGAAGCTTTTATAGCCGAAAAGACAGTAAAAATAGTGGTAACTTCTAAAACGATCAGCGCAGAAATAGCAAGATAACGCAACAACTCAAGGTAAGGCCATACAACCTTCGTGGTTTCAGGAATAATAAAGCTACCAAGTAATATAATCAAACAACCATAAACTGCGGCTTTGATTGCAGCTTCTTTCTTCTCTTTAACAAACCAAAACATAAAACAGGCAAAACAACTAAGCCATCGATTAGCAAAAGCCATTCTGGCTTTTCTACGCCAAACCCATTCAGAGCGTTAGTGCTTTGATAGAAAAAAGTCCAGAAAACAGAAATAACTACGAGAAATATAAATGGAATATTACTCTTAGCAAAAGTTTGCATTTACACTCCTTGTCATTATAAAGCCCCGCATAATTGACTTGTCAGCAGAAAGTTTAAGCAAAAATAATCTGCTTAATTTCATTGTTTTTGTCAATAAAATAAAACTTAAAACTATTTTCTTGCACAGAAGAGCCAAACTTCATAATGTCACCCATTGTAAAGTCATGGAGCAAGAATTTTTTTGTGTTGTATGCTTTTAATAAATTTAAAAGCTTTGACTCTTCCCCTTGTGGAATTTCATGGTTCGAAAAATAATAAGTCTGATCTTTAAGTGTTAACTCAAGATATTCTCCTTGGTACAAATCATATTTTGAAGTTGTTGAACATCCACTCAGTAGACTAAACAAAATAATAATTATAAATAAATAACGCATAATTGACCTTTACTGTTAAAGCCCTGTTAAGGGAAAAGTTGTTATGTATTTATACTACTTTGTTTTTATTGGTAAAACCATATTACAAATAAACCGACCGAAAATAATGAACCAATGGCTAAGGTTGTTGGTGTATTGGGGATCTTAAAAGAAAAGCATATAAAAGATACTACAAAGAAACATAAATAACTCATTATGAAGTTCAATACAGTATATGAACTCAAGCTCATGATTTTCAAAAATAAAGGGATAACGTGGTTGTGGTAGCACTAAAAAGTAACCTAACAACGCCACAATAAGCAGCCAAGTATGATTGGCTAAAATATGAAGAAAAGTGGAGTGTAGCCAACTGTTGTCCTAATTTATTTGCTTGTTAGCTGCTGTAACTTAGCCGCCATTCTCGTATATGTAAAACTAAATAACAGAGCAGCCAAATTAATATAATATCCCAAAAGTAAATTAAGAATACTACTGGGGTAAATATGAAACTTATAAATGATTCATATATAAATAATCGATTTCCTAAATCACCCCCCCAAACTAGGCACTCCGAAGGGCCAGCCGGGGATAAGTCACATCCTGCAAGATCTATTAACCCCATTACTATTAAGTTACTAATAACGGGCGTACCAAATATGATAACCATAATAATGCCGAAAGAAATAAGGCAGAATTTGGAAAGTTGTAAAATTAGACTCATAGTTCGAGACTTCATTGGCAGGTAACGCCTCAATAGTTGGTTAAAATAAGCGACGAAGGAGCAAAAAACAACTGTTTTTTGTCCTGCTTTATTGCCTTGTTAGGAGTATTAATTAGTGCTGCTGACCTAATGGCGCACCATTTTCTAATTCTTTATGTATTCCAAATAGGTATTCACACCTTCAGCCCAGTGAGGATTAGATTTCTTAGTTTTAAGAAAACAATCAGTAGCTTTAGGGTAATTAGATTTGTCGTAATAACAAAGAGCAATATACCAATGTGCTTCAACATTATTTGGACGACGCTTTAAAACCCTGTGACTAATTTTAAATAACTCTTCATATTTGGCTTGTTCAAGCATTAAGTCAGCGCCTTTAAACTCAGTGGGTCCCTCAGATGCAGGTGTTCGCCACATCGTAAAATAAACAACACCTAAAATTGTAAAATAAGCTAAATATAAAAAACCTGTTAGCCAAGTGAAACGAGTTGTTAAAGTATCAATCGATTCAACAAGTGAAGCTAATTCCGATGCTTCCATAATACTCCTAACGCCCCATTAAGGGGCTGATAAATGTTTGGCTAAACTTGTGTAGCGAAGCGAAACTGAGCCAAACTTTAACAGTCCCGCTTGATTGGCTTGTTAGTTACTCTTGCCACCTGCATGATAGATTTTAAGATTATACGGCTCACTTTCGCCACCTTCTGGCGATACAGCGATAATTTGTAAAACGAAATCAATGCTCTCCTGATTGTCATAACTGCCATCCAACCAGATAAAAGACATAGAGTTTCCACTCGGGTAGTACCTAGAAGGCATTACCTCATAGTCAGGAATTACATTAGTTTCAAAAGTGCCTGAAACAATCTTTAACTTATACCCTGTAGCTCTAACTGGATTTTCGTTTTCAAATTTTATTTTGATGATTCCAGCATCCGAACATGAACCTCTATTTCCATCGTCATAACCACGCTTAATAGATTCTAAACTTGCTTTTGGTAAAGCCAATGGATGATTTTTCTTTTTGTAAAGAGGGCTAATAACAAATTCATCATAACCAGGAGCAAAACTACAAGCGTTAGCTGTATTATGTATTAAAAATAGCGTGATAAATAATAGAATGCTTCGCATGACTTCCCTGAGTAACTAACGCCGTTTTAAGCGGCTTGTAATAGTTTGCTAAAATGTGCAGCGAAGCGGAACCGAGCAAACTGTTACGATTCCGACTTGAAAACCCTTGTTAGGTTTAAAATGCATAGAAGTAAACAGCTAAAAATAACGGAATATATAAAACACAGCTAATACCAGCAGCAATGCGCATTCTATTTTTTCCCATTATTTCCGTTGCATAAGCTAATTTAGGTGACCAAAAAATTGCAACAATTGACCACAGTACACCTATTAATAACCACGCTTGCCAAAATATTGGAGATAAATAAACTTGATTATTTATATATCCATAAAATGCAACCAAACCAATAGACATAAAAATGGCATTAGCAGACTCTTCTATTTTTACACTTAACGTACTATCGTCAGAGCCTTTGATATATCCAAAAACTTTGAAAGGAAATGGTAAAACTAAAATAACAACAAGTAACCAAAATGATATTTGCCAGAACATACAGCCTAACTCCTTTTAAACCTAACGCCCCATTAAGAGGCAAATAATTGTTGGCTAAAATAAGCGACGAAGGAGTAAATAGCCAACTGTTATTTGTCCTGCTTGAATGGCTTGTTAGTTGTACGTTACCACCAAATTACCGTAGAACTTATTATATAGAACAAAACAAAGCTGTAGAATAATTGCATAACTGAATAGCTAAAAGCGTCATTAGTCAATGTTACAACTCCATGTCGACCTAATGTCCAACCTTTTAAAAATGAATGTAACAGCGGCAGCCCCGCCATAAGCATGATAAGAAGAGATAAAAGCTTATCTCCACCTTCCATTTGTCCAAATTTTGATGATAGTGCAAAGTATAAGCTGGCAAAAAAGCCAACGAATAAAATAAAAATAATACGTATAGGAGAGCAACTTTTAATTATGACAGCTTCACGTTTTTGAGTTTCAATTGATAACACTAGATTATGAGCTTCCAATTCAGTATTTCTAGAGGCAAGCTCAGAAAGTAAAGAATTATAATTACTAGGAAATTTTTCTCTATCTATTTCTACTTTTGCATCCAATAGCTCTTCAATAGAATATGATGAATAGTTAATGCTGATGGCGCTCTCCTTGTACAACTAACGCTTTGCTAAGCGGCAATAAAATAGTTGGCTAAAATTAGCGACGAAGGAGCAAAAAGCCAACTGTATTTTGTCCTTGTTAAACAGCTTGTTATGTTTATTTATGCTTGCCTTGATTTATTGTTTTGTAGTAATTTCTTGATTTACTTTAGCTCGAATTTCAGTAGCACGTTTTTCTGAGTTGATATTATCTGCGCTTCCTCGACCTGCTAATGCAGAAAACCCCAATAAGAATAGAACCCCAGAAACAATCGAGAATAAAAAACTCTCAAATAAAAGGTCTGAGATGGCTATAGTATTTGGATTTGCACTAGTAGTCTCTTGAATTAGATAACCCAAAAAAACAACAGCAGCACCAATGTAAAATCCATTTCGTCGTTTTCCCAACTTAACGAGACTCCCGATAAACATAACGCCTCGTTAAGAGGCAAATAATATGTTGGCTAAAATAAGCGACGCAGGAGCAAAAGCCAACTGTTATTTGTCCCGATTGAACAGCTTGTTATGTGCCTAGTCGCATACTACTTCGTTGTTTTTATTAAGAGTAATTACAACTCTTTTATGAATTTCATTATTAGTAACGTAACCACAACTACCACGAAACATAACTGAATTTTTACTTTTGAATTGGTAGTTATAAACGCCATCGCTTTGTTCTAGGGAGTAGTGCAATGTATTCTCCTCACCATCCATTAATGCTCCGAAGTTCAAGTTGGAACTTGGTAAAGCTACCTCAACTTGTTCAATTACGGCACCTGATTTATTTACGATGGTCACGCTAGGCATTACAAATGCGCTGCCATAATAGGCAACGACTATTAGCACAATAAGAGATATAACAATTTTGGAGATGAGCTTCATACTGCTTCCATAGGCACATAACGCCCCACTAAGAGGCAAAAAATTGTTGGCTAAAATTAGCGACGAAGGAGCAAAAAGCCAACTGTTTTTTGTCCTTTTGAGTGACTTGTTAGCTTTTCATATGACATGAATAAGCTATATCAAGTGAACCACTTTCTTTTCCTTTGTGCTTCCCTGAAGGATACACTACGTTAGACTTTTTAAGGCTAACAGCCCAGTAATCTTTTTTATCATAGTTGTCTGATAAAAGAAGAAACGTTTTATTTTCAAAGGTAAATGGGGAAACACGAACTAACATCATAGAAACGGATGAGCCGGGCCAAATTTTAAATGGCCAGTGGTACATCGATTGAAAATACGGCAAGTCTCGAACATAACTCAAGCTAAACTCTTGTTCTGGTTCGATTTTGTAATCAATATCTTTGCTGTGTATAACCAGCTCATCACTGCAAATACCTCGTAACATACTACACCTATGAGAGGCCGTGATGTGACTTCCATCATTAAAAAAGTCTCCCTCCATCCATTGCACTTTAAGAGACACTTTATGTCCATCGACAGAATTATACGTGTATTCCCCCGAAGTTTGAGGTATTAATGAAATTCCATCTTTTACATTTGATTCTAATGGTGCATTAGGCTTGTTGGCTATCCTAGCTTGTAGGTTACTACACAGCCGTTCATTGATACTATTAACGATTTTTACATCTATTTTTTTTAAATCTAGATCCGAAGCGCCAACAAGGTTGGGCATAAATATAATTAGACCATAAAGAATGTTTTTCATATTGAATGTGCTACTCAAGTTAAAGATGTAAAGCTAACGCCCTGTTAAGGGGCAAATTGTAGTTGGCTAAAATGTGAAGCGAAGCGGAACCAGCCAACTGTTATTTGTCCCGCTTGAACAGCTTGTTATAAGCCGTTTTTAATTAAACTTTGAATAAATACCCAGTATTACTGCAGCACTAAACAATAGGTAAGGCATTAAAATAGAAACAAACTCAGAGTCAATAAGAAACATTTTAATTAAGAAAAACGGAAATAAAATTAGTTTAAATAAAAACCCGAGTACAACAACGTTTTTTTCCTCATCGTTCAAATCTGGAGGAACGGTATAGCTATGGAAACTACCATCGTCGTTTAAACTGATATTTGTTACAAACTTATATTTAGCGACCCAACGTTTATCAATTTTTGCAAGATTCGATATCATTGAACATCCTGATTCTTTATGGATATTTATTTTATGATGTTTAATAAGGTACCAATTGCAAAGTTTCTTTGTATTGAATGATATTACATTCTTATTAAATGAAGTACTCAAGGTGCCTTTAAATTGTTGCCAATACCTAAACACAAACCAGCATAAAAGGGTCCAGATGGTTATTGTAAGTATCGATGCATTGGTAAAATGAACATTAATTAGTTGCAAACGAATTTCTTGAGAATCAAACTTAGCACCTGCAATATAAAATATAATAATTGAGGCAGCTGTAACAGTTAGGTTTCTTCGCTCAGGGCTTGAATCTTGAATTGGCAAAAATTGAACTCCGAATTTCGATAAGGCTTATAACGCCCAATTAACAGGCAAAAAATTGTTGGCTAAAATAGGTGAACGTAGTGAA